>JFJP01001744.1_pt1 | contig 55968 bp, 56 predicted proteins | sample 431651 | NCBI WGS metagenome assembly JFJP01 (sample SAMN02602958, study PRJNA72255) | Microbial mat metagenome, whole genome shotgun sequencing project. | biome: fresh water; feature: sink hole; material: water; isolation source: purple microbial (photo- and chemosynthetic) mats found in... | reverse complement strand
AGAGTGGCGTCGATGATCGCCACAAACGATGCCAGCTTCGGAAAAACCGAAACCGGTGTTCTCCGATAACCGGGTGACGCTGCAAACTGGCGCATCTTCCTGACGGTATTGCGATGAATTCCGAAGTAGCGTGCAACAACATGCTACTTCTTGTTTTCGACCATTACTGCCCAACGTACTTTGACATATAAATCTACCAGAAACATCCTTTCCAAATTTCTTATGTATCTCCAGATACATAAGACTACAGGCTAGGAGTGGTACACTTGTAATGTGCCATTCATGGCCTGCCAAAGTGCGCCTTCCGGTTAGTCACGCGGCTTTTATAATAATGGACGCCGATAGATCCAGCGGCTTCGGATTCTTCTTATCGCCGCCCATGGATCCACAGGTCGACCAGTAAGGATTCCGGCTCGCTATCCTTGATCATGGCCACCGCCCAGCTTTCATCGTCGTCATGCCACAAACGTGGATCCTAGGGCACGCAGCTATCGCCGGACTCAGACTCAAGGTGGCTCCAACCGGCAGATCCGGGGCTTGCGGGGAGTTATCGTTCATTGCAAAGATGGTCACTTCGAAAAGGCGATGAAATGTCGGTAACAGCGAATTGTATATTACAAAGCGACTGATGACTCCACGCAGTCGCTGCTCTCCCGTTCTTCCTAAGTCTCGATCTCCTCCTGCCTAGCGGCGGATATTATGTAACGAAGCGGCTTCAGTGATAAATCGGCAGCGCCAGGAACAGCTTGATCACGATCGCATTTCCAATGTCGATGAAGAACGCACTGACCATCGGCACAACAAGAAACGCCAGCCGTGATGGCCCGAATCGATCCGTCACCGCCTGCATGTTAGCAATCGCAGTCGGCGTTGCACCCAATCCAAAACCGCAGTGTCCGGCCGCCAGAACAGCCGCATCGTAGTTCGATCCCATCAAACGAAAAGTCACAAAAGCGGCATACAGGGCCATCGCGATCGTCTGCACGGCCAGGATCAACAGCACCGGCAGCGCCAACGAAGCCAGATCCCACAAGCGCAAACTCATCAATACCATCGCCAGAAACAGGGATAGGGTGACATTGCTGATTACCAGAATCCCACGTTCAAAGAACTCGTAGCCCACGCTCAACGACAAACCGTTTCTCAACAACACACCAATGAACAACACGCAGACAAACGTCGGCAATTCAAATGCGGTACCACTGAGTTGGTTAGCACTCATTGTGCCGACCGTCAGGCTAACCGCAATCAGGGCCAGCGCTTCAATGAACGATTGCGCGGCAATAGGTCGCTCTGCCTTTGGCTGCTCGTAGCTTTGCGGAGGCTCTTGTTTTTCCTGACGAGTTTTGACCGTTGGCAATTTCATCCGCCTCACCAGGAATCCGGCTATCGGGCCGCCAATCAAACCTCCCAGAACCAAGCCGAATGTTGCGCACGCTATTGCAATCTCGGTCGCTGCCGCCAATCCGTGATGCTCGGAAAACACGTGCCCCCAAGCTGCACCGGTGCCATGCCCACCGGACAAGGAAATCGAGCCACTCAACAACCCAATCAACGGATCCAGTCCCATCGCTTTGGCCATACCGATGCCAATCACATCCTGCAATATCAGCAAGCCCAACACTACCACCAGGAACAACACCAGAGTGCGACCGCCGGCCTTCAGACTAGCCAGATTAGTATTCAGTCCGATGGTGGCAAAAAACGCCAGCATCAGCGGCCCCTGCAAACTGCCGTCGAACTGCACTTCAACATCGCCCAGCCCGCGTAATGCAAACAAAACCAACGCCACCACCAAGCCACCCACCGTCGGCTCAGAGATGCTATACGTTTTAAGGAAATTGGACGACGATACCAGCTTGCCTCCCAACAGCAGTACCAGCGATGCCACCACCAACGTTTCGAGTGTATCCAGAGCTATCATTTTTATTTCACTTCTCTTTGTTGTAACTGAAAATATATAAAAAAAACATAATATTTCTGGCGTGTAAGCACCAACCCAGCTTACCAGGATAGCTGCCCCCCTTCACAACAACATTGCCAAAGGCAAATTAAAAATAAAAAAAGGATCTAAGGATATGGCGTTGTTGACCTTCGGTCGGTCTCAGTTTCCATGACTTGCCAAAATCAACGGGGATTTACGTTGATCCGATGTGTGCGCTGCAACCAACGTTTGCAGCGTCAGCCAATCACGAGCCTGCCCTGCCACCCACAGCCCGGCATCGAGAATCAGATGCCATTGTTGTTCCAGGCTTTGCGAACATGGTGGATCAATAAGCCGGTCGGCGACGCTGGCAAGAATCAGCAGCGGCATCTGCGGTGCGTTTTCCGGCGCCTGATAGCGAATTGCAGCACACAGCTGGCCTATAACATTGGCGCAACACTGACCGGATGATCGTGTTGATAGCTGATCCAAGTGACCAGCACCTGCGTTTGCGGGTGGGCTGTAATTGCTGGTCAGGCGCAGCAACAGATTTTCCTGGGGTTCGATATGGCACCACCCAGCCTAACAAGCATAGGGAAAACAGCGCCTGACAAAGATCAGTGGCAAAATAATCTGGTCACCACTTGTATGCGCTTACAATATTAAGTAATACCACATTATGCTTCACGCTGCATAATTCCCGGGTCTCGGCTCCCATTGGTTCATCGGAAACCCTGTGGTATCAAGGCAGACACGGCCCAATAAGCTGCCATCCAAATATCAAGACAACCTTTTCGCTGGAATTGAGCGAGGCATTACGTATCAGGTCAACCTCACTCTGGTTACAACTGGAACTGTCCTACATGCCAGTCGAATTAACCAAAGTCATTGGAACCAATCTTACCAATGCCAGTTTCTGATGCGGCGCCGCTGCCCATTTCAGGCGAGTCAGCATGCTACGCAAAAAAGACAGCAAGACATGAGTATAGGTTCGTTCGAGGCCGTGAACGCCTCCTAAAAAATCGACTACCGGCGCTTCCGGATTCTTGCCGCCTATCGGCAGCGCATAAATAAACTGGAAAACTATGCTTTTTTATCCCGACTGCGCAGACGATCTTGCTATCCAGGTAAGGTTTTTTATTTTGCATGATGCGTTCCAGCTTAATTAATTCCGACAAATCGCAATTTATTTTTTGCGATCCTAGCTTTTTTGGATTTTATAGATTGCTATAATTTTAAATTATGTACCTAGTTGATGAGATTATCAAGGACATCTTTGCAAAAAAAGACTGACCGCCGTATCGCAAGATCGGTGTGTGCGTTTGCCTCTGATTATAACAATTCGAGATTGGTCGCAGCACGATCACAATGTAAGGATTTCACCAACCCACCGTCGTGGGCCATACTCTAACGCCAAGAATATACCACTGCGACAGATGATCTGCTGGTGGGTGGGGTAGTCGCCACTGCCGCTTAGCCGACCGGTGGTGGCAGCAGAGGGTCATTTCGGCTTGCTTGGTGCCCGCTGGGTAATGCTTACTTTGTCAAACCGAAAATTGCATCGTAGCCGTTCTTGGCACGATCGGCTTCCTCGAGCTCATTGTTCAAACCCAAGTCTTCCAATTCTTCCGAAGCGTTATTGTATTGCTTGCTGCTGGAAACGCCGATAACCCGGTAAATTTCTTGTTTTGCATTGCGGATGCCAATCAACATTTTTTCCTGCCTGACGATATTCAATTCCACCGTCGTCACCAAAATATTGGTCATGATGTCGTGATCGAACTCGGGGATGTCTTTGTTTCCGATCAGTACTGTTTTCAATCTAGTCCTCTTATATATATAAATAAAGATAAATGCAGCGTGACTAATATACCGGAAAGCGCACTTGGGCCGGCCATGAATGGCACATTAAAAGTGTACCACTCCTAGCCTGTAGTCTTATGTATCTGAAGATACATAAGACTACAGCGGCGCTGCAAAAAGCAACTGACTAAAGTCAAGTTACTGATTGTCGATGAACTGGGCTATGTGCCGTTTATGGCGATAGGTGCGGAGTTGTTGTGTTCAATCTTAAGCTGGAGCTAGCAAGAGAAAGCAGGCCAGCCCACTTGGACATACTGTCTGTCGGCTTCCTTGAAGCCTTTGGGCGCAGTAACAGTCTGCGTAGCCTTATCATGGTGGCAACCTTCGTGGTCGCCGGAATGGTTCAGCCGGAATAGCACCCGGAACGTACATTTACTGCCCTCTTCCCATACCTGAGTGTGATGATGTCGGCATGCTTCAGCAATTGCTTCAACTCATCTCCTACACGCAGCAACTCGTACATGACGAATTGCATATCTCGCAGGGGCGCTACATATTGGCCCATGGTTCTCTCACGATAATTAAATTTATCGAGCTGCCGTCTTGGCAGAGATTGTATAAGTAGTTTGCGAAGATTTCCTGGTATCTGCAACTTACTAGGAAACCGGCTTGATGTTGCGATAGCTGTCAATCAAGCAATTGAAGCCTCGTTGCGCGCGTTCGACGCTGCGGGCCTTGTTCAGGAAGCGAGCGTCGTGATGCAGCCCGAGAATCAGACCGTACATCTCACATACCAATTGATCGGCGTCGGTATCGACGCGCAAGTGTCTGGCTTCAATCGCTTGCAACGCGAAGCGATGCAGTGCTTGTTGCCAGGTACGTACCACCGCCAGTTCGAACAGGAAGTGTTCTACCACAAGTATTAAGGAAGCGTGTGGCCTACCGTGCCTGAAAGCCATGTTTGCATGCCGGATCCCTGGATTCGGCAGGTGACGATTGAAATCCCATCAGATTGCATCTATATCAGCGGCGCCGTGGAATACGACGATCGTCCTGGCGAAATCCGCGAGCAACTAGTCAGGGTGATACAGCTTCACCACTTCGATCTCCAGATCCTCATGCGAACCGAAATGCGTGAACACGCCCGATTTACTCATGTTCATTCTTTTCGGCCAGTATGGCGATCGTCAAGCCTTCAATGCCGTCACGACTTGCCAAAGTAATGGCGACGTCAAGAATCGCTGCGTGGGTCATTTCGCCCTTATGCATGAGTTTCGGCGGCATGTTGATGATCGGAATCTACCACAATAGTCCTGTCTCTGTCTGATTAAAATTCGCGTTTGCTAGCTTGATGACTGCTGCCAGCAATAATTAGAATGCTCGCACTATTATTTCACCAGAATAAAAAAATATAAAATGGCGACTTAGAACACCAATTCTACCGGGAATCAATTAGAAATTTATTCGGGTTTCATTTACGCCAACTGTCTACAACGTTGCGTGCCGCCGGGCACTTCGAAAATACTCCAGGCCGCCTTACGGTAACCGGAAACACAAGTGGAAGCGATATCAAATAATCCGCTGATTCGAGTGAATCAGGATTGCGCCTTGTCACGCAAGCGGCGGTCACGTTTGGTTGGGCGGCCCTTGATCTCGATGGTCGGTTCGCGGAAGAATTTGCGGTCTGTGGCCAGTTTGCCGCGCAAAGAGATTCTCCCCCTCTGTTTCACCATAAAGCGTCTACGTAATCGCCACCACACTGCGTGTATCAGCCAACAGCACGACTTCGACTTGCATTGTCGACCGCCAGTATGTCGCCGATCTTCAGATCGCGAGCGGGCTTGGGGCGTTCGTCGTTCAACCGGATCTTGCCGTTATCGACCGCGTCGTTGGCAAATGTGCAGGTCTTGAAAAACCGTGCAGCCCAGAAGCCACTTGTCGATACGCACTGCACCAACCGTTCTGCCGACTACTTTACTCATATGTTACTTTATCGCCTGGCAAGCGTATGGCTTGTCAACGTCCTATTACTCCGGTTACACAGGATTATCGATATCGACGAACTGGTGCTGTAAGCCGAAATGCTCGCCAAGATGGCGGCCCGGCGCCTGCATGCCGTAACGTTCGGTCGTCAGGTAGGCGACGCCGCTTTTCGATGCCAGGTACAACTTCAGACGCTTGTATTTGGCGCCGATCACACGCGCATCCCCACCGCGCCAACAATAGCCGTGATGTATCAAGATTGCATCGTCACCAGAAGGATAATTTCTGTGCATCTTTCCACCTGCAAACCATTTGGGCAATAATCTCGGAACTGTGTAATATTTAATGTTTCGGCAAAATATTACACAGTTCGGTACGAATTATCGACTTTTGACTCATTTAGAGACCCCCACTATGCGACGTTTTTGGCTGTTATTTGCGCAAACCGTAACCATCGGTTTAGCGATCTGGTTCATTGTAACGACCTTGAAGCCCTACTGGACAACAGGATCGCTAACAAGTTCACGCCTGCATATCGCGGCATCGAAGGTACCGTTGCAGGAAGTTGCACCGGGAATGCCAGCGTCGGGCTCCTACCGCGACGCCTCGCATCGGGCAATGCCATCGGTAGTGAACATCTTCACCAGCAAGGACGCCAGGCCGAGCACACTGCCGCAAATGCTGGAAGACCCGCTGCTAAGAAAATTCTTCGGCGATCGCGGTGACGACTCGGATGACAAGCAATCCAGCCTCGGCTCGGGTGTGGTAGTCAGCCCGCAAGGCTATATCCTAACCAATAATCACGTGATCGAAGCGGCGGATGAAATTGAGGTGGCCTTGGCCGACGGCCGTACCGCAACCGCCAAAGTAGTTGGCGCCGATCCGGAAACCGACCTGGCCGTGATCAAGATCGATCTGCCGGATCTGCCGGCGATCATGCTCGGCCACGCCGACCAAGCTAGCGTCGGCGATGTGGTGCTGGCGATCGGCAATCCGTTCGGCGTCGGCCAGACCGTAACAATGGGAATCATTTCTGCGCTGGGCCGCAACCATCTCGGCATCAACACCTTCGAGAACTTCATTCAGACCGATGCCGCGATCAACCCCGGCAATTCAGGCGGCGCGCTGGTCGACACCAACGGCAACCTGCTCGGCATCAACACCGCCATTTATTCACGCACCGGCGGCTCGCTCGGCATCGGCTTTGCGATACCGATGACCACCGCCAAGACAGTGATGGAATCGATCATCAATACCGGCCACGTGGTACGCGGCTATATCGGTGTCGAACCGCAAGACATCACGCAAGAACTGTCGGAAAGTTTTGGCCTGACACGTAAGACCGGCGCCATCATTGCCGGCGTGGTGAAAAACGGCCCGGCCGACAAGGCCGGCCTGAAGCCGGGCGATATCCTGGTGGCGGTCGAAGGAAGACCCATTGCCGACACCACCGACATGATGAATCAGATTGCCCAATTGCAGCCGGGCAGTAAGGCCAAGCTGACCGTATTGCGCAAGACACGGGAATCGACGCTGGAAGCGATCGTCGGCAAACGGCCAGCGGTGAAACGCCAGATACGGTCGAAATAAAGGATACAGCAACGCACATACGCGACCTCACACAATATCTTGCCGCACTATCGGAAAACAACAACCGCATCTGGTTCGTGGTTAACAAGCCGCGCTACGATGTCCTGCGAGCCGAGTTCCTCAAAGGGAGGATCCGCCTGATTGTAGACGTCAGCGAGTTCGATCCCGCAATCGCCAGATGCAATCCGAAGAAAGCACTGTTTAGGATCAATCGGGACATACGTTTTTCGCATGACAAAAATCCCTATAAGACATACTTCTCGGCATCTATCGCTGCCAGCAGGGTTGGAGAAGCCAAGCCAGGACGGCCCGGCTTATTATTTTTACATCGATACCAGCGGTAGCCTGCTGATCGCGGGCGGCGAATACATCAAGCAGAAAAATTTCATTATATGAAAGGAATAGCACTTGAAGAAGATACCATCTGGATGCATTCTAAAAGGAGTTGATGAACAGCTTCAAGAACGCGTTTCCACTGGTTAGCTGGCTACGCCAGATCAAAATACCAATCGAGGAATGAGAACTACCAGTTGTCATACCAGGTACTGCTACGCCCGCGCATGGCATGGCAAGCGCATGTCAGTTCATCTCTTTCGATTCGGTCGGCGCCTGCGTGGTCCTGGCGAACAGCGGCGCCACCAGCAGGCCGACCTCGTACAGCAGGCATAAAGGAACGGCGAGCAGTATCTGGCTCATGATGTCTGGCGGGGTTACCACTGCCGCCACCACGAACGCGCCCACGATCACGTAAGGACGAATCACTTTCAGTTTTTCCAGCGAGACCAGTCCCATGCGCACCAGCACGATCGCCACGATCGGCACTTCGAAAGTCATGCCAAAGGCAATGAACATGGTCATCACAAAATCAAAATAGTTGTCGATGTCAGGCGTCAGTAAAATCGAGGTTGGCGCAACCTTGTTGATAGAATGAAAAATCACGCCGAACACCAGGAAGTAACAGAAAGCCACGCCGCCTACGAAAAGCAAAGAGGAAGACACCACCAGTGGTGCGATGAGTTTCTTCTCGTGGGCGTACAAACCTGGGGCGATGAACGCCCATAACTGGTATAGCACCCAAGGCAGGACAATGACAAAGGCGACCAGCAAAGTTACCTTGACCGGAATCAGGAACGGCGTGATGACGCCGGTGGCAATCATCTTGCTGCCATGCGGCAGGGCGCTCAGCATCGGCGCCACCAGGAAATCATAAATATTGGCAGACCACGGCATCAAACACAGGAACCCCACGATAATCGCAACCGAAGCTTTCATGATGCGATTTCGCAGTTCAATCAGATGTGAGATGAAAGTCTCTTCTACGCCGGTTTTTTGTTCTTCAGTCATGGTTCGATGGTGTATTACAAGCAGGCAGAATTTCCGATGCGCCTGCGGCTATCGATAGCAAGCCGTTGCAGACAGGAATGAGGCTCTGACTCATGAAAAGAAGGAGCCCGAAACTTTGCCTTGGACAGGCCGGTATTTAGCAACACGAGCGGCGCCCGACAACAAACTGGCTCGGCAGCCGTTCTGTTTTTTGTACCAGGATGGGATTGCACTCGTGCGCGCCAGCTTTTTCTTGCGAAAACTCCTGGCCTTGACGGCTAACTGCTCAACCCTCAAACGATCCGCTGGGTAGTCGCTGTCATTGCTGCCGGAATCAGTGCTATCGCCCCATGCGGCTCCCAGGGAGCTCTTGATATCGGATACGCTTTGCGAAATGCTATGCTTGAAGTCGTCGGCGACTTCCTGCACGTCCTGCCGCATCTTGAACAACTCTTCCAGCTCAATCTCGCGGCTGACTTCCGATTTTACGTCATTGATATAGCGCATGGCGCGACTGAACAGCGACCCCACCATGCGCGCTACGGTCGGCAGTTTTTCCGGACCGATCACAACCAGTGCGACGACGCCAATCAGTGCGAGTTTAATAAGACCAATATCGATCATAGGAGAATAGCGGCCAAGGCTATGGCAAGCCGGCTTGATAGTGCCGGCAACGACGACTTAGCTGCCGGATTTATCCTTTTCTTTGGCTGTCACATCGATAGCGATTTTGTTCGCTTCGGATTTTTCTTCCTCGTCCTTGACGCCATCCTTGAAACCCTTGACAGCCTTGCCCAAGTCGGAACCTATATTGCCGATTTTTTTGGTGCCGAATACCAACATCACGATGATTAACACAATCAACCAATGCCAAATACTGAACGAACCCATTTTTTCTCCTAGCCGAACACTGTGTGTCCCAGCCTATTAATCAAATCAAATTAACTATCAACTTCTTACATCCATCGGCAGTGCCGATAATCCTTCTACACGGAATCAGCGCCGACCGCATCATCGGCGTGAACCGCCAGTGACATGCATATGCAAATGGTACACCTCCTGACCACCGTCGGGTCCGACGTTGAGCAGCGTCTTGAAGCCGCCGCTGGCCTCGCCCTGGGCGTCGAGCTGGTAGCCGCAGCCATGCTCTTGCGCCAGGCGTGGCGCCAGGAGCGCCATTTTACCAAGAAGAGGGGCATGCTGCTCGGCGCAATCGGCCAGCGTCGGGATATGTTGCTTCGGCACAATCAGCAAATGCACCGGCGCCGCCGGATTGATGTCGTAAAAGGCAATCAACTCGTCGTTTTCATAAATCAGTTTCGACAGAACCTGCCTGGCTACAATTTTGCAAAAAATACAATCGTCCACATTATCTCCCAGCTTCACACAATGAGACAGTTAATCAGTAATCTCGCACGTTCCCCGGAGTAGCGATTTCCGGATGGAAAATTGGCACAATCTTGTTCCTTCAGGACTATTCCGCTGCGCAGTCGTACAATGTACGACTGGCCTTTTCCGAGATACCGGATAAGCCCTCGCGCCGCGCCAGTTCATCCAGAACATTCTGCGGCGTCAGGTTGAACTGAGCCAGCATGATCAGCGAATGGAACCATAAATCAGCACACTCGTACAGCACGTGCGAGACATCGCCATCGACTCGCGCATCCTTGGCGGCCATCACAGTTTCAGTGGCTTCCTCGCCGATTTTCTTGAGGATCGCGTCATCGCCCTTGGCGAACAGCAGCGCCACATAAGACGTTTCAGGATTGCCGCCGTTAGCCGGTTTGCGCGATGCGATGACTTCGGCCAGGCGTTGTAATGTATCACTCATGATTGCTTCGCATTCGCTCTGTTATCGCCATCCGTCATTCCAGTCCACGCGGGAATTCAACTCGATGACCGTAAAATGGCTAGGTGAGCTGAGCCGGTCATTTATAAATTTCATCCGGTTCTTTCAATACCGGATCGACCACTTCCCAACTCTTGCCCTCGCTCTCGTACTTCTGGAAAAAGCAAGAATGACGTCCGGTGTGGCAAGCAATGCCGCCAGCCTGGGTCACTTTCAGCAGCACCACGTCTTCGTCGCAATCGAGACGGATTTCGTGGACTGTCTGCACATGCCCGGATTCTTCCCCCCTGTGCCACAGTTTCTTGCGCGAACGACTCCAGTAAACGGCCTCACCCAACGCCACTGTCTTGGCCAGCGCATCGCGGTTCATCCAGGCGAACATCAAGATATCGTTGGAGCCGACTTCCTGCGCGATGACCGGCACCAGACCATGCTCATCCCATCGCACCCTGTTTAACCAACTCACGCTGCTCATGCTAACCTCATCGGAATCTGTTGTGCTGCCATGAACTGCTTAGCTTCCCGTACAGTATGTTGACCATAGTGAAAAATGCTCGCTGCCAACACCGCATCGGCGCGGCCGATCTTGATACCGTCGACCAGGTCCTGCAAAGCGCCGACGCCGCCCGAGGCAATCACCGGAATCGTTACTGCATTCGACACGCTGTTGGTCAAGGCTAGGTCAAATCCGATCTTGGTGCCATCGCGGTCCATGCTGGTGAGCAGGATTTCGCCTGCGCCCAACTGCTCCATCTTTTTTCCCCATTCAATCGCATCGAGACCGGTAGCCTGGCGACCGCCATGCGTGAATACTTCCCATTTTCCGGGAGCGACCTGCTTGGCGTCGATGGCGACCACGATGCATTGCGAACCGTATTTGGCGGCAGCATCGGCCACTAGTTGCGGATTGGTGACGGCGGAAGTGTTGATACCAACCTTGTCGGCGCCGGCATTCAGCAAGCGCCGCACATCCTCAACCATCCGCACACCGCCGCCCACCGTCAGCGGAATAAAGACCTGCGACGCGACTACTTCGATAATAGGCAGGATCAGATCGCGATTATCAGACGATGCGGTAATATCGAGAAAAGTGATTTCATCTGCACCCTGCTCGTCGTAGCGGCGGGCGATCTCAACCGGATCGCCAGCATCACGCAGTTCAAGAAAATTGACACCCTTGACGACGCGGCCATTGGTCACATCAAGGCAAGGAATAATGCGTTTGGCGAGGCTCATGGCTGACCAGCATCCGACTGCTCCAATGAATCCTGATCGCCGGTGAGGTTGTCGCATTGATCGCTCAACGCATCGGCACGCTCTTGCGCCGAGCCCAAATCAAGCGTGCCTTCATAGATCGAACGGCCACAAATCACCGCCTCGATACCCTCATCCTGTACCGCGCACAGATCCTCGACATCTTTGACGTTATGCACACCGCCGGATGCGATCACTGGAATTGTCATCCTCTGCGCCAGCTTGACGGTGGCATCAATATTGATACCACCCATCATGCCATCACGGCCGATGTCGGTGTAGACAATCGAAGTACAGCCGTAGTCTTCAAATTTTGTGGCCAGATCGATCACTTCATGCTCCGACAATTTGCTCCAGCCGTCAGTCGCCACCTTCCCATCCTTGGCATCCAAGCCGACAATGATCTGCCCCGGGAAAGCGCTGCAGGCATCTTGCAGAAAGCCGGGATTCTTGACTGCTGCGGTGCCGATAATGATGTAGCTGAGGCCGTCGTCGAGATAACGTTCAATGGTATAGAGGTCGCGAATGCCGCCACCGAGCTGGACCGGGATTTCTTCGACGTCGTTGGCCAGCGCGAATTCGCGCACCGCCTTGAGGATCGATTTGACCGCCGGTTCATTCTTCGGTTTGCCGGCAAAGGCACCGTTCAGGTCAACCAGATGCAAACGTCGCGCACCCTGGGTCAGCCAATGGCGGGTCATTTCGCCCGGATCGTCGGAAAATACAGTGGCCTGGTCCATATCACCTTGTTTCAGGCGTACGCAGTGACCGTCTTTGAGGTCGATGGCAGGTATCAGCAGCATGGCTACAGTTGTATGAGGTGAGTTAAGAATTTGATTGATTGGGAACGACCATCAGGATTTCCACTGCACAAAATTCTTGTACAACTGTAAACCGGCGGAAGCACTTTTCTCTGGATGGAACTGTGTCGCAAAAACATTATCACGGCCGACCGCGCAGCTAAACATCGCGCCGTAATCGGTCTCCCCGAAAGTATGCGCGGCGTCAACTGGAACGGCATAATAACTGTGGACAAAATAAAAATAGGCAGCGGCGGCCACACCATTCCAGAGTGGATGAGACTGCACCTGGAGCACCCGGTTCCAGCCCATCTGCGGTACCTTGAAACGCGAGCCATCTTCCTGCAACTGACCATCCAGGCGAAAACGTACGACTTTGCCTGGCAACAGACCGAGACCGACGGTATCGCCCTCCTCGCTCATATCAAACAGCATCTGCTTGCCAACGCACACGCCCAGCAGCGGTTTGTTACGCGCCGCGGCCAGCAGTTCTTCCTGCAGGCCGGACTCGCGCAACGAGCGCATACAATCCGGCATCGCGCCCTGGCCTGGTAGTATCAAACGGTCGGCAGCCTGAATCTCGGAAATTGTACCGGAAATGCGAATATCTGCTTCTGGCGCCACCTTACGTAGGGCTTGCGCCACCGAGCGCAAGTTACCCATGCCATAGTCAACCACTACAATTTTGTTCATGATAAAGATTCAAGTTTACCAGTCAAAGTTGCGATATCGACAGCCACATCAGATGCAAGAGCATGCGACAACCAGACTGGCGTTAGCGGATTAAAGCGATGCGTTGATTAATCATCAACTGCGTAAGAATCAAGTGCGGATCGGATGCTTAAAGACTACCCTTAGTCGAGGGAATCGTGCTAACGGAACGCGAATCCCTCTCGGAGGCCATGCGTAATGCCCGGCCAAAGGCCTTGAATACGGTTTCGCATTGATGATGAGCATTTTCGCCGCGCAGGTTATCGATATGCAAAGACACCAGCGCGTGATTGACGAAACCCTGGAAAAACTCATGAGTGAGGTCGACGTCGAAGCTGCCGATCATGGCGCGCTTGAATGGCACGTGGAATTCGAGACCGGGACGGCCAGAAAAATCGATGACGACGCGTGACAGCGCCTCATCCAGCGGCACGTAGGCGTGGCCGTAACGGCGAATGCCTTTCTTGTCGCCGATGGCTTGAGCAAAGGCTTTCCCAAGGGCAATGCCAACATCTTCCAATGTGTGGTGAGCGTCGATATGCAGGTCGCCGCTGGCTTCAATATCCAGGTCGATCAGCCCATGCCGCGCGATTTGATCCAACATATGATCCAGAAACGGCACGCCGGTATTCAGTTTTTTCTGGCCAGTGCCATCCAAATTGATCGCGACGCGGATTTGCGTCTCGTTGGTATTGCGAGTAATCACTGCAGTTCGAGGCGTAGACATGTTGAAGTTAAGACCAAGGTTACAAAGCAAATGACAAAAAAATGCGGCGAATTCATCGTCAAGACGATAAGTGTATTAAATTATTCGAAGCTTCGACCAGGGATCGAAATTTGTTACCGATTCTCCGTTATCGAAGTATGACTGGCGCAGCCTTGTGGGTCGCACTGCCATTTTACCGACATTTTCATGTTTTATCGCGAATGCAGATGCTGATAATCAATATGCATGTTGCTATTTAGCGCAAACGCTTAGACCAGCATCCGCTTATCGGCTTGCTAGCCGTCCAGTTGTGCCAGGCGCTGCTCGATCAGTGCACAGTATTCTGGATTCAATTCAAACCCAACAAAATTGCGGCCACAACGCCGCGCCGCGACTGCAGTGGTGCCGCTACCCATGAACGGATCGAGCACTATGCCGCCCGGCGAGCAGGAAGCCTTGATCATCCGCTCGACGATTTCCAGTGGCTTTTGGGTTGGGTGATCAGCCCGCTCGCGATGTTCGCGATGCAAGCGCGGCACGCTCCACACATCTTTCGGGTTGTAGCCAAGTTCCAGCCATTTGGCGCCGGCAAAGATCGCGCGTGAGCGAGCTTTCTTGGTTTCCGCATCGTAGGGAACCCGAATCACGTCGAGATCAAAATGATAATCCTTGGCGCAGACAAAAAAACCGATGGTATCGTGCACCGATGAAAATCGCCGGGTGCCGCCGCCCATCGATGGCACCCGGCGATCCCAGATAATTTCGTTGATCATCGTCATGCGCTGCTTCAGCATGACAAAAATTTCAGGCGAGAAACGCCAAGTCAAAAAGATATACAAGCTGCCGTTCGGCTTCAGCTTCGGCAACGCGGCGTCGATCCATGTTTCGGTCCAACGCAGGTAGACGGCGGTATCGAGCTTGTCGGAATCGTTGCCGTAGTCCTTGCCGAGGCCGTAAGGCGGATCAGCCAGCAACAGATCGACCGAGCCGTTCGGAATTCGCTGCAAGCCTTGCAGTGCATCTTCAAGATAAACCCGGTTAAGCCAGTCACCGCTCATCGCTATGCCGGGCTTGCCATCAAGATGCATCCGTCAAACGAAATTCAGCGGAACGCGCATGCGCCTGCAGCCCCTCGCCATAGGCCAGTTCAGCGGCGATCTTGCCAAGCGTTTGCGCGCCCGATTCACTGATGTTGATTATGCTGGAACGCTTCTGGAAATCGTATACGCCAAGCGGCGAAGAGAAACGCGCAGTACGCGAAGTTGGCAGCACATGGTTCGGGCCAGCGCAGTAATCGCCCAGCGATTCGGACGAAAAACGGCCCAGGAACATGGCGCCAGCATGACGGATGAGGTCAGCCCAGTGCTGCGGATTTGCAGTCGAAATTTCCAGGTGTTCAGCGGCGATCAGGTTGGCGATCTCGCAGGCTTGCTCCATGTCGCGCACCTTGACCAATGCGCCGCGATTAGTCAGCGAGGCTTGGATCACCTCATGGCGCGGCATCAGCGGTAACTGCCGATTGATACTGACTTCAACGGCAGTGATATAGTCGGCATCAGGACACAGCAGGATCGACTGCGCCAGTTCATCGTGCTCGGCTTGCGAAAATAGGTCCATCGCGATCCAGTCGGGATCGGTAGTGCCATCGCACAACACGAGGATTTCTGACGGCCCGGCAATCATGTCGATGCCGACCGTACCGAACACGCGGCGCTTGGCGGCGGTAACGTAAGCGTTGCCGGGACCGACGATTTTATCGACTTGCGGGATTGTCGCTGTGCCGTAGGCCAGCGCAGCTACGGCCTGCGCACCGCCGATGGTGAACACGCGATCGACGCAGGCAACGGCGGCGGCGGCCAGCACCAGCGGGTTCTTGATGCCGTCCGGGGTCGGCACCACCATGATGACTTCTTGTACGCCAGCGACCGTGGCTGGGATCGCATTCATCAACACAGATGATGGATAAGCAGCCTTGCCGCCAGGAACATAAATGCCGATCCGATCCAGCGGCGTTACTTTCTGACCCAGCACGGTGCCATCGGCTTCGATGTAGGTAAAGCCATCCGAGCCGCATTCCTGCTTTTGCCGCCCATGATAAGCGCGCACGCGGTCGGCCGCAGTCTGCAATGCATGACGGCGTTGCGGCGCCAACTGCGCCAGCGCAGCCTGCAACTCTTGCTCACTGATTTCCAGTAGTCCGAGATTGTCAGCGCTGAAGCGATCAAAGCGATTAGTGTACTCCAACACAGCGGCGTCGCCGCGCAGCTTGACGTCAGCCAGGATGCTGGCAACGGCTTGCTCGATCGCCTCGTCTTCACCGGCCTCGAAGTCCAGGACGGAGCTAAGTCGCGCGAGAAAATCAGGCTGCTCGGCATCGAGTTTTCTGATTACTATTCTCATGCTACTTCCAATTTTCTAAATAACAAAACGCCTCTCCTTGACCACGGCCAATGTCGACCTTGGAATCATGCCACTCTATATTGCGTCGAGGCCTTTTCGAAAGCATCCAGGATCGGCTGCAAGCGCTCATGCTTGAGTTTCAACGCCGCCTGGTTCACCACCAACCGTGACGAAATATCCATGATATGTTCGACTTCAATCAGATTATTAGCGCGTAGCGTGCCGCCGGTGCTAACCAGGTCGACAATTGCATCGGCCAAGCCGACCAGCGGCGCCAATTCCATCGATCCATACAATTTGATTAGATCGACGTGCATGCCCTTACGCGCAAAATGTTCACGCGCGGTCAGCAAGTACTTAGTCGCCACGCGCAGCCGTGCACCTTGGCGGATCGCACTGGCGTAGTCGAAACCGGCCGACACCGCAACCGACATGCGGCACTTGGCGATTTCCAGATCGATCGGCTGATACACACCTTCGCCGCCATGCCCCAGCAGCACATCCTTGCCGGCCACGCCAAAATCTGCTGCGCCGTATTGGACGTAGGTCGGCACATCGGAGGCGCGCACGATAATGACGTTGATCAGCGGATCGTTGGTCGGCAAAATCAGCTTGCGCGAGGTTTTTGGATCTTCAGTGACAACAATACCGGCAGCATTCAGCAGCGGCAAGGTCTCTTCGAAGATGCGACCCTTGGACAGGGCTAGCGTCAGTTTTTGGCTCATTTGATTCTTTCGATCTTGGCGCCGACTGCCGACAGCTTGCGCTCCATCTGATCGTAGCCGCGATCAAGGTGATAGATGCGCTCGATCAAGGTTTCGCCCTGCGCGACCAAGCCCGCAATTACCAGCGACGCCGAAGCGCGCAGGTCGGTTGCCATGACCGGCGCGCCGACAAGTTTGTCAACACCCTTGACGATAGCGGTATTGCCCTGCACATCGATGGCCGCGCCGAGACGGTTCATTTCCTGCACGTGCATGAAACGGTTCTCAAAGATCGTTTCTGTTACGTGACTGGTGCCTTCGGCAATGCTGTTCAAGGCCATAAACTGCGCTTGCATATCGGTCGGGAAGCCGGGGTATTCAGTAGTACGGAAACTAATTGCCTTTGGCCGCGCCGCCATTTGCACGCGAATCCAATCGTTGCTGGAGGTGAGGATCACGCCGGCTTCGCGTAATTTATCCAGCGCCGCATCGAGGATATGGATGCGGGTGTTTTTCAACATGACGTCGCCGCCGGCAGCGGCCACTGCACAAAGGAAGGTGCCGGTTTCGATGCGGTCAGCGATCACCGAGTGCTCGGCGCCGTGCAATTTGTCGACGCCTTGAATCACCAGACGGTCGGTGCCGATGCCGTCGATCTTGGCGCCCATCGCTACCAGCAAATTGGCCAGGTCGGTCACTTCCGGTTCGCGTGCGGCATTTTCTAGTACGGTTTCACCGTCGGCCAGGGTTGCTGCCATAAGCAGATTTTCGGTGCCGGTTACGGTAATCATGTCGGTCATCACGCGGGTGCCCTTCAATTTCTTGGTCTTGGCATGGATGTAGCCTGCCTCGATGGTGATCTCTGCGCCCATCGCCTGCAAGCCCTTGATGTGCTGATCTACCGGACGCGAACCAATGGCGCAGCCACCCGGCAACGACACGCGCGCTTCGCCGAAGCGCGTCAGCATCGACCCCAATACCAGAAGTGAGGCACGCATAGTCTTCACAAATTCGTAGGGCGCTTCCAGGCTGCTGATAGCATCGCCTTGCAGCATCACGAAATGGCCGTCCTGAGTCGCCTTCAAACCCAACTGGCGCAGCAGCTTCAGCATGGTCGACACGTCATGCAGGTTTGGCACATTAGCCAGTTGCAATTGATCGGCGGTAAGCAGGCTGGCACACAGAATCGGCAGCGCAGCATTCTTGGCGCCGGAGATAGTGATCTCACCGGAAAGGCGATTGCCGCCTTGTATCAATAATTTATCCATTCTTGCTTCTCGCTGTAATTTAAACGTTGTATCTAGAACGCATGTCATCCACATCCATGCGATGCATTTCAGTCTGCGACGCGCGGGCAAAACGAGCTGCCCACACCACTCATTAAATGAAAGCGCTTCAGAATAAAGAGAGCTCGAAAAACTGCAGGGAACGTTGCTCTGTCGAAGTGGCAGCGTGCAGCAGGATTTTCGCCCCCCCCTTAAGGTTGGTGCTCTTCCGGCGTCAGTGTCTTCATCGACAACGCGTGGATTTCTTCGCGCATGCGATCGCCCAAGGCGGCATATACGATCTGATGGCGTTGGATCGAACGCTTGCCAACAAACGCTGCCGAGACGATCACTGCCTTGAAATGCCGACCATCACCCTCCACCTCCAGATGCGAGCACGCAAGACCGGCGGCAATATAACTCTTAACTAAATCTGATGTAAGGTACATGGCAATTTCTAACGTAATTATATATCCAACGAACTTAGTGGCGTAACTTGTAACCGCGCTTGAGCATTTGCACTGCCAGCGGCGACAACAACGCCAGCACCATGCAAATTACAGCCAGACTAATCAACGGATTGATATCATACTGGCCGAACTTGTCGGTCCGGATACTGGCGATCAACCCCATTGTGCCGAGCAGCGCCATCCCCCAAGAATACAAAAATTACGATCAACCACGGCGCCACGAACGACAGGTTGACAAACCAGGCGGTGGTCACGAATACGCCCTGGCTGACTGTGACGCCACACACTACCAGAGGCCAGCACATAACCGTCGAACAGTTCCCAGTGCGACAACAGGACGAACACCAGGTTGCCAGTCTTTTCGACTGTATCAACGCTGATGATATATTGGCGAAGGCATTTGGCAACACACTCATCATGACCGGGTCGAAAATCAAAAATGACGCGTATTGCACGCCAGGACAGATCTGAACATACTCATTGAGCGTGTGGACGAAAATCCGCAGGTACATCATGGCAGTCATGATCGGCGCGTAAATGGTTTGCGTCGCCACTTTTCAGAAGCACAACACTTCCTTGTAAAACAATGCTTGAAAGCCCACCATAATTTGGCATCGACCGCATTATATCAATCGGCAGACACATTAAAATCGCCGGAACCTCCCTTGCTATACATAATCTGCAGAGACACATCTTTAAGATTAGCTTGTTGCAGCTGCATGCCCTCAATCACCACACCGGCGCGGCGCAAGACGCCGAGGATCGGCTCGACATCGCTGTATTAGTTGACTCGCAGCGCGAACTTGCCGCTGTCGGCATGCAATACCAGGTGTGCTGCAGCGAGGTCGGCAAGCCGTCGCCGGATAGTTGCAGCAGCAACTGTGAACCGGCGATGTGCTTGATCAGCGCCGAGATCAAATCGAGCGCCACCACCTGTCCTAGCTTCAGCATGACGATGCAGTTGTATTGCTCTTGTGCTTCTTCCAGATAGTGCGTGGTCAATACGACTGTGTGGCCTTCGCGGTTCAGGTTACATGCGAAATATCTAGCGTACCGTGAAGCACGGATCGAACACCAGATCCTGCGGCACCACGCCCAAATTGCGACGCGCAGTGCGATAGTCGCTGACGACAGTATGACCGTGGATCATGACGCTGCCGAAATCGGGACGCTTCAGGTCGGGGCAATCATCGAGATCAAGGTAGTCTTGCCGGCGGCCGTTATCGTTAGGGTCGAGCAAACCGAAGAATTCGCCTTCTTGGATAGTCAATGAAACGTCGTCCAGCGCCAGCTGTGACTGGTAGCGTTTCTTGACGTTGGTGATTTGAATGGTCGCCATAGTGCCCTTGATAAACGATCTAAAATTAGTTCGCCGCAACAATGTCGATAACACATCGGGATCGTTTTTGGTTCGGAGGCCGTGACATGCTGTCTGGTGGCGTAAGCTCTGATTATATTGGATTTTTGCTGCGGATACCGGAGAACAGCGACAAACCAAGTAAGCTAGCGAGAAAGGAGAAAGAGGAATCAATGGTGCTGTGTGTCGTCGGCAACCACTACGATTGCCGACGACAGCAATTCGGTCACACCATATAGGTCGATCAGACTTTCCAGATTGGCTGGCAAACTGGAAAAATGCAGCTGGTGGCCCTGGTTGAGGGCAGCACATTGCCATACGAGTAACGTCGCGACGGCGACCGAATCGACCGCCACCACATCGCCCAGATCGATCTCGGTCTCGCCCCCGGCGATGGCCAGCAAGCCCTCTTCCATGGTGACTTTAGCGTTATCTATAGTAAGTGAGTGAGAAGATCTGAACATGATAATCAATCAACAAATTACATAAAATACAAAACATCTACATGGCCAGCGCGGCTGTCGGTCGCTCTGTTACGGCGGGCACAGTCGGCTCCGCCATTACTTGCCACTTCTGGCGGCGCGTGCCTTATTTTTGTCTGTCAGTACCTTGATCAGGCCGTCGATTCCGGACTTGCCGATTTCGGAAGCAAAGTTACCCTTGTATGATTCAACGAGCCAAACACCCAATACGTTGACATCGTATATTTTCCAGCTGGTTCCAACTTTTTCCATACGATAATTTAATTGGATCGGTTCGCGGCCTGGCTGGACCACTTTCGAACGCACCTCAACGTCGGTATCGGTAGGATCGCTCCGCATCGGGAGGAAATAAATTTTCTGGTCGCGTACCTGCGACAGAGCGCCGGCATAGGTAAAGATCAACAAGCTGCGGAACTGCGTAATCAGTTGTTTTTGCTGATCCGGCGTAGCGTCACGCCAGTAACGGCAGACTGCCAGTGCCGTCATGCGATGGAAATCGACGTACGGAATGATTTTTTCTTCAACCAGAGCCAGGATGCGCTGCTGGTTGCCACCCTGTACACCCTTATCCGCCTTGGCGGTATCCAGTACATCTTGACTGATGCGTTTCACCAGCGCATCAGGCGCTTCCTGAGCACTCGCGGCAGCGGAGAAAAACAGGCTGCCGACAGTCAGTGACAAGGACAGATATTTTTTCAGAATATTCATATATTTTTAACAATCCATATATTTAGGTGGCACTTCAGCAATTTTACAGATATCTCTTAATATAAACATTTTAATGCCAGGTTCCTGCGACCGAGGTTACAAATCATGTGTCCGAGCTCTTGATCCAGTGCGCCAGCTTCATTACTCGACCGACTTGGTTATGGCGAGCTTGTCATTGGCATCGCTGTCATCGCTAGCCCTGATCTGGCTCTGACGGCGTTGTGTATATGCGTCGCGAACAAATTCATACTTGTCGAGCGCCGCATCTTCCAACAGATCGCCGGCATCCAGCAGATTGGCACGCTTATCGATCAGGCGTACCACCGATCCGGTATTACGCCAGCGTACCGGATATTTATAAGACCACAGATCGCCATAGAAATCCACCGGCAGCGCCGCGGTATCGCGGATGTTAGACGAACCGAACAACGGCAGCACCAAATAGGGACCGGCGCCGATACCCCATTTGCCGAGAGTCTGGCCAAAATCACGACTATTTTTCTGTAGCCCGGCTTCCGAACTGACATCAAGCACGCCGCCAAGGCCGAACGTGCTGTTGACAGCTACACGCATGAAGTTGGTGGTGCCGGCTTCAATATTTCCCTGCAAAAAGCCGTTGACCGAACCAAAAATATCACCGAGATTACCGAAGAAATTATGAATCCCGATTTGCAGGAAATTTGGCAACCACGAGCGGTAAGCGGTCGCCACCGGTTTCAGCGCGACCTTGTCGAGCGTGTCATTAAAGCTGAACATCGCACGGTTAAAACCTTCCAGCGGGTCTTGTGAGTTGCAGCTGATGCCGCCAGTACATGGTGTGCCGGTAGTGGCGCAACCGCTGAGCGCAGCAACCAGCACCAGGGAACCAATACGCATCGTCATTTTCATTCTCATTACTCGCCACCCCTTACATCTGCTGCCTTACTGTACAAGAACTGACTGATCAGATTTTCCAGCACTATTGCAGACTGTGTCAATTTAATATTATCACCGGCAACTAGATTATTGGTGTCGCCGCCCGGCTCGATACCGATGTATTGCTCTCCTAATAAGCCTGCCGTGAGTATCTTGGCTGAACTATCCTTTGGAAACTTGTAGTGTTGATCAATATTTACGGTCACAACGGCCTGGTAACTCTTGTCGTCGAAAACAATCGAGGCGACCCGGCCAACCACGACACCGGCGCTACGAACCGAAGCGCGTACTTTCAAGGCACCAATATTGTCGAACTTGACGGTTACCGGATAAGTTGAATTGAAAGATGAGCTACTGAGATTACCGACCTTCAACGCCAAAAAGCCCAGGGCCAGCACGCCGATCAGCAAAAACATACCAACCCATACATCTACAGTTTTTTGTTGCATGATTTATTACCTTAAAAACACAACCCGAGGTATTGGTCCAGTCCGGACATACTGCCATAGCTGGCTATCGAATACCCAGCGATTAACTGAACAATCTCAGGAAAATAGTAACGAGAAGCAAAACGATTGGTTGCCACAACGCCAACTCGCCAACTTCGGCAATCAGAGCCATGCGCCACAGATTAATCAAGTCAATTAAACATCAGCGCGGTCAACAGGAAATCCAGCGCCAGCACAGCCAGAGAAGCGATCACCACGGTGCGTGTAGTCGCTCTGGCGACGCCTTCCGGTGTCGCCTTGGTTTCATATCCTTGCCATACCGCGACAAAAGTAACGGCGATCCCGAACACGATGCTTTTCAGTACGCCATTGGCAACGTCCAGCAAGACATCCACTCCACCTTGCATCTGCGACCAGAAAGCACCTTCGTCAACGCCGATCAACTTAACACCGACCAGATAGCCGCCAAAGATACCGAGCGCGCTAAACAGCGCCGCCAGCATCGGCATCGCCACGACACCGGCCCAGAAGCGCGGCGCCACAACGCGCTGCAACGGATCGACGGCCATCATTTCCATCGCCAACAATTGCTCGCCAGCTTTCATCAGGCCGATCTCGGCGGTCAGCGAGGTACCGGCGCGGCCGGCGAACAGCAGTGCGGTCACGACCGGCCCCAGCTCGCGCACCAGCGACAACGACACCAGCAGGCCCAGAGCTTGTTCGGAACCGTACTTATTGAGTGTGTAATAGCCCTGCAAACCTAAAACAAAGCCGACAAACAGGCCCGATACGCCAATGATGACCAGCGAATAATTGCCGATAAAATGAATCTGGTCAGTAATCAGGCGAGGCCGCCGCCATAAGCCAGAAGAAACGCGCAGAATCGACAAAAAAATACGCGTCGCCACACCGAGGCCGACAATCGATTCGCGCAACGTGTAGCCGATTGCCGGCAGACTTTTGTTTATCCAGTTAACCATCAGCGACGGACCTTCAGCTCCAGACCCTCGGCCAACGACTTGCCGGGATAATGGAACGGCACCGGGCCGTCCGGTTCGGCATTCACGAACTGCTTGACGTAAGTGTGCTGCGAAGAGCGCATCTCAGCGGGCGTACCTTGCGCCACAATCTGGCCCTGCGACAAGAAGTACACATAATCAGCAATCGCGAACGATTCGTTGACATCATGCGACACCAGAATGCTAGTCGAACCAAGCGCGTCGTTAAGCTTACGAATAAGGTTGGCGGTGACACCAATCGAAATCGGGTCTAATCCAGCAAACGGTTCGTCATACATGATCAGCGACGGATCGAGAGCAATCGCGCGCGCCAGTGCCACCCGCCGCGCCATGCCGCCGGAAATTTCTGACGGCTTCAATTGCGCTGCATTGCGCAAACCAACCGCATTCAATTTTAGCAACACCAGCTTGTTAAGCAGATCCGGCGGCAGATCGGCATGTTCTCGCAGTGGGAAGGCAACATTCTCAAACGCCGTCAAATCGGTGAACAACGCCCCGCCCTGAAACAGCATGCCCATCTTGCGGCGTAGCGCATACAGAGCCTTGGTCGATAAGGTATGCACAGTTTTGTTGTCGACCTTGACGCTGCCCGCTTGCGGCCGCAACTGACCACCGATCAGCCGCAATATGGTGGTCTTGCCGGAGCCGGAACCTCCCATGACGACAATCACTTTGCCGCGTGCGAAGTTCATGTTGAGTCCCGATAAAATCGCTCTCTCGCCATAGCCAAATTGCAAATCACGGATTTCGATAATATTTGTCACTACATCCCCAGAATAAACATCAAGGTAACTATTGTGGTGCGCAAGCGACGATCGTTCAGAGCTTCGCGATAGTTGGCTGATGACCATGTGCCGCTATTACAACAATTTGACTCTTGCTTTTCGGTATCATAAAACTGCTTCCGGATAAAAAGAACGCCAGCTGGAGTAAACCGCAGGCATGCTCTTGCATCATCAGTTATGAATTGACAATGAAATTTATACAATCAACGCGGCAGTACCGAGGCTCCCATCAGGAACTCGTCCACGGCGCGCGCGCACTGGCGACCTTCGCGGATCGCCCATACCACCAGCGACTGGCCGCGGCGCATGTCGCCGGCGGCGAACACCTTGTCGACCGATGTCTTGTAGCAACCTTCGCCATCGGCGTTGGCCTTGGCGTTGCCGCGCGCGTCCTGTTCGACGCCGAAAGCTTCCAGCACCTGCGTCACCGGCGAGACGAAACCCATCGCCAAAAATATCAGGTCGGCTTTCATTTCGAATTCCGAGTTCGGTACCTCGTGCATCTTGCCGTCTTTCCACTCGACACGGGCAGCGACAAGCTTCTCGAGCTTGCCGTTCTTGCCTTCCAGGCGCTTGGTAGTCACTGCCCAATCGCGATCGCAGCCTTCTTCATGAGATGACGAAGTACGCAGCTTGGTCGGCCAGTACGGCCATACCAGTGGCTTGTTTTCCTGCTCAGGTGGTTGCGGCATCAGTTCCAACTGCTGGATTGATAGCGCACCCTGGCGGTTGGAAGTACCAACGCAATCGGAGCCGGTATCGCCGCCGCCGATCACCACCACGTGCTTGCCGCCTGCCAGAATCTGATCCTTGACCTTGTCTCTGGCATTGATCTTGTTTTGCTGCGGTAGGAAATCCATCGCGAAATGCACGCCCTTCAACTCACGCCCAGGCACCGGCAAATCGCGCGGCTGCTCAGCGCCGCCAGCGATGATCACTGCATCGAACTCGACTTTCAGTTCATCTGGCAAGATGGTTTTCTTGGCCCCGTTGTTCACATTCGATGGAAAGTCTTTGCCGACCAGCACGCCGGTACGGAATATCACACCTTCAGCCTCCATCTGCTCCATGCGACGATCGATGTGCGATTTTTCCATCTTGAAATCGGGGATACCGTAGCGTAGCAGGCCACCGACGCGATCGCTTTTTTCAAACACGGTGACGTCATGGCCGATACGCGCCAACTGCTGAGCAGCAGCCAAACCAGCAGGGCCGGAGCCGACAACAGCAACTTTTTTCCCGGTCTTCACCAACGCCGGTTGCGGCACGATCCAGCCGTTTTCCCAGCCCTTGTCAACGATGAAATGTTCGATCGACTTGATGCCGACCGGATCGCTGTTGATACCAAGGGTACAGGCACTCTCGCATGGCGCCGGACAGATGCGGCCAGTGAATTCCGGGAAGTTGTTCGTCGAATGCAAGGTCTCCAAAGCCTCGTGGTAAGCACCGCGATACACCAGGTCATTCCAGTCGGGAATGATATTATTCACTGGACAGCCGTTATTGCAGAACGGAATGCCGCAATCCATGCAACGCGCGCCCTGCGTCTTAGCTTCGTCGTTGCTCAGACCGAGGATAAATTCCTTGTAATGCTTCTTGCGTGCCACTGGTGCTTCATACGTTTCACCAACCCGCTGAAACTCCATAAAACCCGTTACTTTTCCCATTTTTCACTCACATTTTTAGTAATTGCGGGACAGAGCTCAAGAGCCACCGCCGTGCGGCAAATGATTTTCTCCGTGCGATCCTGTCCGCAACTAATCAGATACGAAATTACCAAAAAATGACTGCGCCTCAAATAAAGGATTTAGGCGGCGACTTTTTCTTTGGCCTGTTTGCTGCTCTGGACCGCGTTCAACTCGCCCAGAGCGCGCTTGTACTCTGCAGGGAATACCTTGACGAATTTGCTACGCGAGGCAACCCAGTTGTCCAGCAAGTTACGTGCGCGGGTACTGCCGGTGTACTTGAAGTGACGCTCGATCAGTCCTTTCAGGATCGCCTCATCAGCCTGCGCCTCGCCGCCGCGCACGGTGCCATGCCAGATCGCACGATCGATCGTGACTCCCTGCTCACCCTGGCCCAGTATCGGTTCCAGCGTTACCATTGACATATTGCATTGCGCCGCAAAAGTGCCGTCCGGATCGTAGACATACGCCAGACCGCCAGACATGCCGGCACCAAAATTACGGCCGGTTTCGCCCAGCACGACGACGATACCGCCAGTCATGTATTCGCAACAATGATCACCGGTACCTTCAACCACCGCAATCGCTCCCGAGTTACGTACCGCAAAACGTTCGCCGGCCACACCATTGAGGAAGGCCTCACCGGCAATCGCGCCGTACAGCACGGTGTTGCCGACGATGATGTTGTCCACCGCTCGGCCACGGAACTCGATGTTCGGACGAACGATGATGCGACCGCCGGACAAGCCCTTACCAATGTAGTCGTTACCTTCACCCACCAAATCCAGTGTGATGCCATACGCCAGAAACGCGCCGGCCGACTGGCCTGCTGTGCCTTGCAGTTGGATGTGGATGGTGTCGTCGGGCAGCCCCTTGTGACCATACTTCTTCGCCACCTCGCCGGACAGCATGGCACCGACACTACGGTTCAGATTCTTGATCGGCGAGATGAACGAGACGCACTCGCCTTTTTCCAGCGCGACCTTGGATTGCCTTATCAATCTGTGGTCGAGCGCCTTTTCGAGTCCGTGATCCTGCTCTTCGGTGTGGTAATACACGCCGCCTTCCGGCAATGCAGGCTGATAGAAAATACGACTGAAATCTAGGCACTGCGCCTTCCAGTGGGTGAGTGCGCGCGACTTGTTCAATAAGTCGGCACGGCCAATCAGTTCGTTGAAACTACGAATACCCAGCTGGGCCATGATCTGACGGACTTCTTCGGCGACGAAAAAGAAGAAGTTGACTACATGCTCCGGTTTACCGGAGAACTTAGCGCGCAACACCGGATCTTGCGTGGCAATGCCGACTGGGCAAGTATTCAAGTGGCATTTGCGCATCATGATGCAACCCTCGACCACCAGCGGTGCGGTGGCGAAACCGAATTCATCGGCACCAAGCAAGGCGGCGATGACAACGTCGCGACCGGTCTTCATTTGGCCATCGGCCTGCACCCGGATACGGTTACGCAAGCCGTTCAAAACCAGCGTTTGCTGCGTTTCAGCCAGCCCCAGCTCCCAAGGCGAACCGGCATGTTTGATCGATGACAGCGGTGAAGCACCGGTGCCGCCGTCATGACCGGCGATGACAACGTGATCCGACTTGGCTTTTGCCACACCGGCAGCCACCGTACCAACACCAACTTCCGACACCAGCTTGACTGAAATCGAGGCGCGTGGATTGACGTTCTTCAGATCGTGGATCAGTTGTGCCAGATCTTCGATTGAATAAATATCATGGTGCGGCGGCGGCGAAATCAGGCCGACACCAGGCACCGAGAAACGCAGCTTGGCAATGTACTCAGATACCTTGTGGCCCGGCAGCTGCCCGCCTTCGCCCGGCTTGGCGCCTTGCGCCATCTTGATTTGAATCTGATCGGCAGAAATCAAGTACTCGGCGGTGACGCCGAAGCGTCCGGATGCCACCTGCTTGATCTTGGAACGCAGCGAATCACCGGCTTGCAGCGGGATATCGACTTCAATCTGGTCCTTACCGATTACCGACGCCAGAGTCTCGCCCTGCTTGATCAGAATGCCTTTCAATTCCTGGCGATAACGGTTCTCGTCCTCGCCACCTTCGCCGGTATTCGACTTGCCGCCGATGCGGTTCATCGCCACTGCCAGCGTGGCATGCGCTTCGGTCGAGATGGAGCCGAGCGACATCGCGCCGGTGGCGAAACGCTTGACGATTTCCTTGGCCGGCTCAACTTCATCCAGCGCGATCGCCTTGCTTGGATCGATCTTGAATTCGAATAAACCTCGCAGCGTCATGTGACGCTCGGACTGATCGTTGATCAATTTGGCATACTCTTTGTAGCTGTTGAAGTTGTTGGCGCGGGTAGAATGCTGCAGTTTGGCGATCGCATCCGGCGTCCACATGTGTTCTTCACCACGAATACGGAATGCATATTCACCACCGGCGTCGAGAGCATTGGCCAGCACCGGATCTTCACTGAATGCAGCACGATGCAGGCGCAAGGCTTCTTCCGCCACCTCAAATACGCCGATGCCTTCGGCGTTCGATGAGGTGCCCTTGAAGTATTTCTGGGTCATGCTCTTGTTGAGCCCGATCGCTTCGAAAATTTGCGCGCCGCAATACGACATGTAAGTCGAGATGCCCATTTTCGACATCACCTTCAAAAGGCCTTTACAAATTGCCTTCTGGAAATTGTCGAGCGCCTTCTCGGCCGACAGCGCGCCAGGCATGGCGTGTGCTATTTCGGTCAAGGTATCCATTGCCAGATACGGATGAATCGCTTCGGCGCCATAGCCAGCCAGCAGTGCAAAGTGATGCGTCTCGCGCGCCGAACCGGTTTCCACCACCAGGCCGGTCGAGGTGCGCAAGCCCTTACTCACCAGATGCTGGTGAATCGCAGAGGTGGCCAGCAGTGCTGGAATCGCGACCTGTTCAGCATCGACCTTACGGTCCGACACGATCAGGATATTGTGGCCGGACTTGACCTCATCGACAGCCTGGGCGCATAACGATGCCAGACGTGCTTCGATGCCTTCCTTACCCCAAGCGACTGGGTAGCAGATATTCAGCTCATACGACTTGAACTTGCCACCGGTGTGCGCACTGATGTTGCGCAGCTTGGCGATGTCGTCGTAGTTCAGAATCGGCTGCGACACTTCCAAGCGCATCGGTGGGTTGATGTTGTTGGTATCGAGCATGTTCGGCTTCGGTCCGATGAAGGACACCAGCGACATCACCATCGCTTCGCGGATCGGATCGATCGGCGGGTTAGTAACTTGCGCAAACAACTGTTTGAAGTAGTGGTATAGCGTCTTGTTCTTGCTGGACATGACCGCCAGCGGCGAGTCGTTACCCATCGAACCGATTGCCTCTTCAGCGGCAGCAGCCATAGGCGACATCAGGAACTTGATGTCTTCCTGAGTGTAGCCGAACAATTGCTGGTGATCCAGCAATGGGATGGTGGAACCTGGTTCATACGGATCCGACTTCAATTCGTCAAGCTTGACCCGCACCGACTCAATCCATTGCTTGTATGGCTTGGCGTTGGCGAACGTGTCTTTCAATTCTTTATCATCGATGATGCGGCCGGCATCGAGATCGATCAGGAACATCTTGCCTGGTTGCAGACGCCATTTCCGGATGATCTTCGACTCTGGAATCGGCAACACGCCCGATTCGGACGCCATCACCACGAAATCATCATCGGTCACGATGTAGCGCGCCGGGCGCAAACCGTTGCGGTCCAGCGTGCCGCCGATATGACGGCCATCGGTAAACGCCATCGCCGCCGGACCATCCCACGGCTCCATCATCGCAGCGTGATATTCGTAGAAGGCGCGCCGGTTGTTATCCATCGTGGCGTGGTTTTCCCATGCCTCAGGAATCATCATCATCATCGCTTGCGCAAGCGGGTAGCCGGACATCAGTAACAGTTCGAGAACATTGTCGAAGCAGGCGGTGTCAGACTGATCTTCATAGATCAAAGGAAACAGCTTTTGCAGATCGTCGCCGAGCACGTGCGATTTCATCACGCCTTCGCGCGCGCGCATCCAGTTGAAGTTACCCTTGACGGTGTTGATTTCGCCGTTGTGCGCTAGCAGACGATACGGGTGAGCCAGCGGCCATTCCGGAAAAGTGTTGGTGGAGAAGCGTTGATGCACCAGCGCCAACGCCGATAGACAACGCGGATCCTGCAGGTCTTTATAGTAGATGCCGACCTGGTCCGCCAGCAGCAAACCCTTGTAGACCACAGTGCGCGCCGACATCGACGGCACGAAAAATTCCTTGCCATGCAGCAGGTTCAGAGCCTGAATAGCGTGGCCCGAGGATTTGCGAATCACGTACAATTTGCGCTCGAGCGCATCGGTAACCATGATATCGGGGCCGCGACCGATGAAAATCTGGCGGATCACCGGTTCCTTGTCGCGCACGGTCGGCGACATAGGCATTTCGATATCGACTGGCACATCGCGCCAGCCCAGCACAACCTGGCCTTCAGCCAATACCGCACGTTCGATTTCCTGTTCGCAAGCGATGCGCGAAGCATTCTCTTTTGGCAAGAACACCATACCGACGCCGAATTCGCCCGGTGGCGGCAAAGTTACGCCCTGCTTCGCCATTTCCTCGCGGTAATACTGATGCGGCACCTGAATCAATATCCCAGCGCCATCGCCCATCAGTTTATCCGCGCCGACCGCACCCCGGTGATCGAGATTCTTCAGAATCTGCAAACCCTGCTCAATGACCAAATGGCTCTTCTTGCCCTTGATATGGGCAATGAAGCCAACACCACAGGCATCGCGCTCATTGGCGGGATCGTATAAACCTTGCGCTTGCATAACGTTGCTCCACTACTTTAAGTGTAAGGATATCAAGAATAGTGCTGTCAGTTGCAGACTTCAACTCCAAAAATCGGAGTCATAGTCAAATTAAAAACACCACTTCCAGAAAAAATTTAATTAGGATCAGAGTTAATTTAGTGCGATTAATGCCAATCCCGCTCGATTATTATTTTTTTGATGTCTTTGGCAACGGTGTTTGCGCTGCATTAATTTCCACCTTAAACGGCCGCCCACGCTTGGATGGACGCACTCTCGCCGCACCTTGCTTTTCCGACTTAGCCTGGAATTCATCAAACTCCAGAGGCCGGCCATCATTTGTAGCCTCAATCAACTGATTAGACTGACTGGATGTAAGCGCTTGCTTAGTCATGGATTTATACTTAGCTTCAAGATCGAACGGCGTATTACCCAAATCCCCATACATCGCATGATCGGTTTACCAGCGTGTCCGACTTGATACCAATATGGTGCAGATAACTTCATCAGGGATACTCGCCCGGCGTTAAAGTGATGCCTGCCTGCACCGGATTCTGGTCGACATAGCAACTGCACAGCATGAAATCGCGCTCTTAAGCGATCACCGTCGACCTGTAGCACCCTTGCCACAAAGTCCCTTCACGGGCGCATTTCTGATTGAAATAAGGTACGTAATGCCGCCCGACACATTGCATCATCCGCGCCAATTCCTCGACGTCGCTAGGCGTCGCCAGCAAATGGATATGGTTAGTCATCAGCACATAACCATGGATCGCCACCTTGAACTGCTTAGCCGCATCGCGCAAACGGCCAAGAAAACTCACATAATCTTCGGTATCATGGAAAATCCGCATGCCGATCAACACCATGCTGGATGAGATGATGTGGCTGGTTCGGAATAACGAAGCGAGGTAAACGGACCATGGTAAAAAAGAAAAAATTTAGATGTCCTCATTTTATCCACCAATTCGACTCTGATCCTAATTTTTTTCATTAATTTAGGTCGAAGTCAAATTGTTTTGACTTCGACCTAAATTATCTAGCTTATGGCCTCGAAGGCGGGGGAGCTGTAGTCGCAGCGGTGGATCAGGTAGGTTGTGATTTGGCCGGCAGGCGGTCAGCACCAGGCGTTTGTAGTTGCGGGAAAATAGGCTGACGCCCAGCGATTGTTCCAGTTGACGGATGCAGGTAGTGACATTCGATTGTAACCGATGTAATTATTCGGCCGCGGGGATGATGCCGTATGCCCAGCATCAATTTGAATTCCCGCGCTCAGAATCAGTTATTTGCGGCGCAGCTCGATCTTCGTTATCCGATCGCGCAAGATCCCATGAACGGCATTTTGCCAATCGAACTGGTGAAGCAAGTCTGCAACGCCGGCAGCCCGGGCTCGCTTGCGTCGGCATCGTTGTTGCCGTCGGTGATCATCGAAGCAGTCAAGACAATTCGTCAGCTGACGATGTGGCCTTTCAACGTCAGTTTGTTCATCCTGGAGAACAGCCAGTCCGCAGAGGCAGAAATCGCACCGACAGAAAAACTGCTGCGGCCTTGTCGCAACTACCTACGAACCAAAATAGTAGTTAAACTCCAACCACCCCTGACGGCCGTAAGGATTATAATTTGGAATAGCATAATACGGCCAACCGGCACTAGTGTCTTGCTTGACCGAGTTGAAGACATTATTGACGATCAGCGATATCGAAGCGCGTGGATTGATCTGGTAGCTAGCGCTTAGATTGACCAATGCAAACGACGAAATGCGGCCGGTCTGGCTGGCATTCGGCAAGCTGCCGTAATGCGCAGCCTGCACCGTCCTGGTCTACGGGCCGCGCAGCCAGGTGTACCGTTGATATTGACCCTGGAATCCCAACACGGATTGGTCAGCGAATTCAGCAGGTCTTGGGCAGGATCGTTGGCAAACTGCTTATAGTGATGGCCGAGCACCAGCGTATAGTTGGATTTAAATAGGAAGTCGCCAATGCCGTCGCCATTGATACGTCATTTTCCACTTATATTGAGGCTGCCGGTGCTTTCTTGTGCAGCATTGATCAGATTGATCAGGATTATCTGGACAGTGCGGCAACTGGCTTCGTTGCGAAGGATAATATCGGGATCAAAATTGGTGACCAGGTTATCGGTCTAGATGCCCAGAAATCAGCCGACACATCGAAGTTCGAACTAGGCGACCACGCTATGCCGTAGCTCCAGGATTTACCATTCTCCAGTTTCAGGTCTTTGCTGTCGGATCGAACGAAATTAGCACCTGGCGAATAATTATTGTATTCGCAGCCGGCCAGTGGTTGCCAGTTTTTGGAGCAACGATAGTAGTCGGTAGTCGATGCATAATAACCGCGCGTGGTCGATTGATAGGTTTAGCTTATGTCCGACTCGCGGAAGCTGGTCGCGTAATTAACGCGCAACAGCAAGGTCTTGGCAGAACGAAATGCAAGACCGGTGTTGTAGGTAAATTTGTCATCGCGGCGCACGGAGAACGAGTAATCGTCATAGCGTTACCAACGATGGTACCAGTCCATCCCTTAATCATCGGGATACTCAGCTCAGCTCCCCAGCGCATAGCGTTTGCATGAACCGCTGGCGCCCTCGTTTGACGCCTGGTTAAAAAATACGCCCTGGTTGATCTGCGCATCAGGCGTGTTGCTAAAATTCTGACTGCCGAATTCGGTAACGCCAGCTAGGCGCAACGGTCCTACCGACAGATTGAACAGCTCACCATTGACGCTCAGGCTCAGGATCTGTGGCCAAGATTTGTCGAGGCTGACGGTTTGTAGCGTAATCAAATTGAATTCATCGGGCGTCAATAACTGATACAGTCTCTTTGGATCCGGCGCATAGATGGAAATACTGTCTGCGTCATAGCTGCGTTAGGATGAAGGCGGCCTAATCCAGCATCCCATCCAGTTCGCCCGCTTCGACGGTCCGGTAAGCGAGATTACCGAGGTCCAACTGCTGGAGCAGCCAGATGCCGTATTGAGCGGCCGGCAGCGGCAGCGGCGCAGCGTCAGTCTCTTGCTCCTTGCGAGCAATATTTATCTTAGTTGTGCGGCGCCAGAAGGTGCCACCATTCGGCCAGCGTCGGGTGCTCCGCCGAGTCAACGAACGTAAGGCTGCAGCCGCCGCACCGCCAGCGCTCGACCAGGCTCATCAGGCTAATCGAATCGGAGCCAACATGCAGTAAATGATCGTCAGCCCCTAAATCGGCGACCGGCATCTGCAGCAACGTCGCCACCTCCTTTTACAGCACAGCCATGCTGGCCGTTAAGACGCCGATGGTCGCCGGCAGTAAGCAGACAATCACATCCTGCGCATTACTTGACAACGCCGCACCGCGGTGAAACGTAATCCAACGTCATCACATGTTGCCCTGCCGAGAAATCGGCCAGGGCAACGCCTACTAGGAATGGCTGTATGTCGCTCATGAAAGCTTCAGCGTTGATCATCAAGCAACCGATATACTCTAGCAAGGTTAGGATTGGCCTCTCCTTGTCATCGTAGAAAATAGGAGGCGATTTGTTGAATAACCTTGATGAGCTTGATCTTTTAGGTAATTAAGGAGGAGTGTCCGCCTTGGCCAACTGTTCTGCGATGTGCTTGAGCAGGACGCGCTTGTTAACCTTGCCGATGCCGATCTTGGGAAATTGCTCGACGAACTCAATGCGATCAGGAATCTTGTAACCGGCGATGTCGCGTTCGCTCAGGAAACCAATCAGTTCGATTGCACGCAGGGGTCTGGCCGAATGTAATTACAGAAACTCAACTGGGCTCTCCCAGGTAAGCATCCGGCATGGCTACTGGGGCCATGTCGTGCACGTTCGGATGCGTCAGCAGATGGTTTTCGACTTCATCGGCGGCCACCTTTTTGCCGCCACGATTGATCTGATCTTTAGAGCGCCCTTCCACCACCAGATGACCGGACGGTAGCTGCGATACCAGATCTCCGGTACGATAAAATTCTTCGACATTGAACGCGCAGGCGTTGTGCTGTTCCGCCTTGTAATAGCCGCGTATGGCATAGGAAGACCAAGCGTCAGCAAATGGCCGACTGCACAGGGTGATACATCGCGGTCTTCATCATTCACGACGCGCACCTCATCCGCGTTGGACATCGTCCGCCCCTGGGTCGAACCGATCTGTAGTTCGATGTCGTCGTCGCGGGTATAGTTGGCCAGCCCTTCGGCCATACCGGATACCTGCTACAAAGAACAGCCGAGCACCGGCCACGTGCTGTGCAACTTCGGTGGTGAATTTAGCATCGCCAACCGGCAACAGCATTAAGCTTCTCAAATCATGACGCCGACTGTTATTAGGGGCGCCGGCCGCATCCAACCACCCCATCTACAGGCAATTGTCGGGCGTAAGCGGAATCTGCTTGGGCAGACCAATGCTGCCGCCAGAAAGCGGCAGGAGAGCAACGTCGGCGACGCGCGGCTCAGAAAAACTCCCGGGTGCGTCATACAAGCTGTCGAGCGCGCTGAACTCTGCTACCCCACCGATGACGGTGATATGGCGCAGCGGTGGGCAGGCAATGCAAACACCGGAATCGCCCCCAAACGAAACAAGGAAAAACACACGACAAAGAATTCTGCGATATTCGGCAGTTGCACCATCACTTGGTCGCGCGCACGAATGCCGTGTCGGTTAAAGCCTGCTGCCAGTTGGTCGCTGAGCTGGTCCAACCCACGGCAAATCCAACGCCGCATGCCGCACATCAGCCATAAACGTGAGGGATATTGACGGGCGCGCTGGCACAGCATGTTGCCGAAAGTTTCGCCAATCCGGTAACCAGCGGTTCGGTAGGCCGCCGGGCTTGGAGCCGGCCAGGGCGCGAATCCAGGCAAATACTCAAGCTGGCTTAGAGTACTCATGACGGCAGCTGCGACGGTTAATCTTCCAGCAACAACTCCAGATCCATAGCCGCTAGCATGATGCGCAGCTTGCCAGATGTTTCCAGCAATTTCCAGCGGCGACTTCGAACCCGCCACGATACCAGCGCCGACGCACAGCGTCGCACTACCCGCGCTTAGCTCGGTGCAGCATCAGCACCCATTTACCGTCGCCCCGACTATCGCACCAGCCAACCAAGCCGGCGAAATGCCGGCGATCAACACCCTCCGTCGCGCGAATAAACCGGCCCGCCGGCGGCGCCGGGTGACCACTTACCGCAGGCGTCGGATGTAGCGCCAGCAACACCTGTAACGAAGTGGTGGCCAGCTCACCCAACACTTCGGCGGCCAGATCAATCGCAAAAGGTATATCCCAGAAGATTGCGCGCCGCTAATCACCGCAGCAGAGCCTGGATGTCGAGTTGGACCTGAATTGTGATCGAGTGCGACAGCACGATTTTTTCGAAGCGTCCGTTACGAACTTCGGCCAGCGCGCTGTGCACGTTGTGGCGAAAAATAGCACTGCTTTGACACCGTGTGCCAAGAATGAACGCCGCGGCGATGCAAAAATGTCGCGCCAAGCCTGGTAATCTTGAAGCGGTTCTGTAGTGCTAACTGGATGTAAAAAGCAGGATGAAGTCGGTCGTTCATGATGATGAGCCTGCCAGAGAATGCGTGCCGGCATCGTTCCATTAGACGCAGCCCGCTAGCGACGCAGTTAGTCGGCGACGACGGCGCAACACCCTGGAATCAAGTAGCCTATCGATACAGTCCGCGATACCGCCTAACCTGACGTAACTACTAGATGCCAGCAGTACAGGGCGCCCATAAACCAACCCTCACAAACCCAAGCCATCGTCATCGTCGCCGCCATCCATTTCGTCTACGTGCTCGATTCCATCATGCTGATGCCGATCGCCCCCGATCTGGCAAAAGCATTAGTCTTCGCCAGCAATAAACTGGGCGGGCTATCGATGACATACACCTCGGCCGCGACAATCTCCGACCTGCTATCGGTAAGCTTGATCGACCGCTACGACCGTCGCTCGTTGCTGTTGCTGGCCTGCGGCACGGTCGGCCTGCGCACACTGGCAACGACTTCCGCCAGCGGCCTGTAGACGATGATGCTGGAACGCGCCCTGACCCGCCTGTGCTGCGGCCCCGCTATCGCGCTCGGCATGGAGATCGTCATCGACCGCATGCGCCACAGTCTGCTGGCCCAACCGGCAGTGCGCGCCGCCTGCCTGGTGAAGGCGCTGAGCCGATTCTCGGCCTTCCTGATGATCCCACAATTCCCCCGCCTATCTGCTGCTGAACCTCGGTTTTTCCCGTGAACGCTCGGACATTCTGTATTTTACCGGCGGCGTCACCGCGCTAGTCACGTTACAACTTCTGGGCCGCTTGACCGACCGTGCCGACCGCAACGTCACCCTAGCAGCATTCATCAGCCAGATGCCGGTGACGCATGAGCAAGCTGACTTCATGTCGTTACGAAATATCATTCGAGATCTGGCGATCACCGTTGCCGCAATCGTATCGAGCCTGATGCTGGACGAAGCAACCGACGGCAAGCTGATAGGAATACGCGCGATAGCATGGTTATCGGCAACCACGGCGGTAGCCATGGTGTGTTCGCTGGTATGTTTATTGCGACATTTGAGATTGGAAGAGAATGGAAAAGACCAACTAAGTCACCGATTTAGCAGGTCTTTATTTACAGAATTAAACTACTGGATCTCAGAACGGAATATCGTCATCCATATCCGAGAAATTCGGCGCCGGGCGTGAAGCCGGGGCTTGCTGGCGCGCTGGGGCTACCGGGGCACTGATATTTTGGCGTGCCGGTGGCGCGCTGTTGTAGCCATCGCCCATCGCTGGGCTACCGCCCTGGCCTTGACGGCTACCGAGCATCTGCATGGTGTCGGCGATGATTTCGGTGGTGTAGCGTTCAGCGCCATCATTGTCTTGCCATTTGCGTGTCTGTAGGCGGCCTTCAACGTAAATTTGCGAGCCTTTTTTCAGATACTGGCCGGCGATTTCCGCGAGTTTGCGATAAAAAGTAATCCGATGCCATTCTGTCAGTTCTTTCTTTTCGCCGCTGTTCTTGTCCTTCCAACTCTCCGTCGTGGCAACCGCAATGTTAGTGACTGGTTCGCCATTCTGCATGTAACGCGTTTCAGGGTCGCGACCTAGATTGCCGACGATAATGACTTTATTGACCGATGCCATGTGATTCTCTCCTAAGTACCAATATCTTTAAAATACCTTGAAAACTGCTCTTGATGCATGGAGCCCGCAGGCGCTTGTTGCCTGACGTTACCTAACGGAACATGCTGCGCGGTGTGAGCTGCGCTGCTGCGGCCGTGATTGATTTCTGGCCGCGACGCGGTAAATTCTTCATACTGGATGCAATTATAAGCCCGCACAAGGTTGCCACCGCTCCTAAAATGAAAACCAATGGCGCCCCAACGTGCTGTTTAAGAAGTCACCCCTGACGCATCGCCGCAGAACAAACCTAACGCTCGCATGGTGTTGTAGACGCCCAGCACGGCGCCCTTGGCGGCTGATGGCACAATACGCGATACCAGCGATGGCTGGCTTCCAGCACATTCAAAGCAATGCCCCCCCAACAACAGCCATTGCCAGCGAATGATGTCGAGCGAAAAGTCAGCAACAATCATAGTTGCAAGAAAAATAACATGGCGACAGCAACATGAACGACGCCATCTGCGTTATGTGCAGTGCGAACATGCCGTAATTGAGGCGCATCAGTTCACCGTTGCGCAAGATCTCAGACCAGACCACACGCTTGGCATTGATCAGCGGCACCAACGGCACCAGCCACAACACCACGACAATCGCCGTCGGCGGCAAGGCGCCGGTCAGGTCGATCCCTTCATATGGCAGCAACGAAATGATCAACGACAAGGCAAGGACCGAAGCCAGCGAGGCACTCACGTTGACTTCGGCGCAGCTCATGCCGCTGTTGATCTCGCTATCGGAAGAATTAGACACACTATTCATATTGAAAATGACCGGAAGTGGCGATAACGCCCGGCAGGCAGGCGCAACAAGCATGACGAATGCGTCGTACGGCAATCGGCAATTCCAGCCCGATATAGTATCAGTGAAAGGGATCACAGTAGCTTGCGACTCTTCAAGATGCCGCTATGACAATAAGCATATGCGGCGCGTCGCTGCCTATTAGCGACAACCTACTTCCCGATCTGCACAAGGGACAGTGACAGCCGAGTTCTATAGGGCCAAACTTCAACATCTCGACCCTGATATAGTGTCGGGATATTAAAATTTGGGATAGCGGCGGCAAGCCTTCCAGATATGAAATTGTAATTCCAACAAGCCAACACGGCCTTAAACCTACGCTGAAAGTTGTAGATGGAAAAGAATCAAGACGAAATCCGCATCCGGGGTGCACGTACGCACAACCTCAAGAACATCAATCTAGATTTGCCGCGCAATAAGCTGATCGTGATTACCGGCCCGTCCGGCTCCGGCAAGTCGTCATTGGCGTTCGACACGCTGTATGCGGAAGGCCAGCGACGCTATGTCGAGTCGCTATCGTCGTATGCACGGCAGTTTTTGCAACTGACGGAAAAGCCTGATGTCGACTTGATCGAAGGCTTGTCGCCTGCCATTTCCATCGAACAGAAAGCCACGTCGCACAATCCGCGTTCGACCGTCGGCACCGTGACCGAGATCCATGACTACCTGCGCCTACTGTATGCACGCGTCGGCACGCCGTACTGCCCTGACCATCCGGAAAAGCCGCTGGCGGCACAATCGGTATCGCAAATAGTCGATGCCGTGCTGGCGATGCCGAACGAGACCAAACTGATGATTCTGGCGCCGGTGGTGGCCAACCGCAAGAGCGAGCACGCCCATCTGTTCGAACAGATGCAGGCGCATGGCTTCGTACGTTTCCGCATTCAGAGCGGCACCGGCACGACCAAGATTTATGAAGTCGATGACCTGCCGAAACTGAAAAAGACCGAGAAGCACAGCATCGATGTCGTCATTGATCGCCTGAAGGTCAAGGCCGACACCAAACAACGGCTAGCCGAAAGCTTTGAAACTGCACTGCGCCTGGCCGAAGGCCGGGCGATTGCACTGGAAATGGATAGTGGCACGGAACACGTGTATTCTAACAAGATGGCTTGTCCCACCTGTGGCTACTCACTGCAGGAACTGGAGCCGCGCCTGTTCTCGTTCAACAATCCGATGGGAGCTTGCCCGGAATGCGACGGCCTCGGTCATATCGAATTTTTCGATCCGAAGCGGATCGTCTCTTTCCCTAACCTGTCACTAGCGAGCGGTGCGATCAAAGGCTGGGATCGACGCAACCAGTTCTACTTCCAGATGCTGAGCGACATCGCGACACACTACAATTTAGATATTGATATGCCGTTCGAGAAGCTGTCGGAAAAAGCCCAGCAGGCGGTGTTGTATGGTTCCGGCAAGGAAACCATCCCGTTAAGCTATATTAACGAGTACGGCCGTACCGTGATCAAGGAACACACGTTTGAAGGCGTGGTTAATAATCTGCAGAGGCGCTACCGCGAAACCGATTCAATGGCGGTCAAGGAAGAGCTGGCCAAGTTCATCAATAAGAAAGAGTGCCCGTCCTGCCACGGCGCCAGACTGCGGGTTGAGGCGCGCTTCGTCAAGATCGGCAGCGGTAAACAGGAAAGAGCCATTTACCAAGTCGCAGCGACACCGCTGCGAGAGACCTTGTCGTTCTTTGAAAAACTGAAGCTGACCGGCGCCAAAAAAGAAATCGCTGATCGCATCATCAAGGAAATCGTCTCGCGCCTGACCTTCCTCAATAATGTCGGCCTCGATTATCTGTCGCTGGAACGCAGCGCCGATACGCTCTCCGGCGGCGAAGCGCAACGTATTCGGCTGGCGTCGCAGATCGGTTCCGGCCTGACCGGCGTCATGTATGTGCTCGACGAGCCGTCAATCGGCTTGCATCAGCGCGATAACGACCGCCTGATCAAAACCCTACGCCACCTACGCGACATCGGCAACAGCGTTCTGGTGGTCGAGCACGACGAAGATGCGATTCGCACTGCCGACTACGTGGTCGACATGGGCCTGTCCGCAGGCGTGCATGGCGGTGAAGTCATCGCCGAAGGCACGCTTGAACAGATCCTCAAGAACAAGAAATCACTGACCGCAAAATATCTGAATGGCACCTTGAAAATTGCCGTGCCGGAACAGCGCACACCTGCCGACCCGGATCGGCAGTTCATCATCACCGGCGCCACCGGCAACAACCTGAAGAACGTCACGATGAGTCTGCCGGTCGGCTTGCTGACCTGCGTCACCGGCGTTTCCGGCTCGGGAAAATCGACCTTGGTCAACGATACGCTGTACCACGCTGCGGCACGTCATTTGTATGGCTCGCAGGCAGAACCGGCAGCGCATGAATCGATCGGCGGGCTGGAGCATTTCGACAAAGTGATTTCGGTCGACCAAGCACCTATCGGCCGCACGCCGCGTTCCAATCCGGCCACCTACACCGGCTTATTCACGCCGATCCGCGATCTGTTTTCGACCGTGCCGATGGCCAAGGAACGGGGCTACAACGCCGGTCGTTTCTCGTTCAACGTCAAGGGTGGCCGCTGCGAAGCCTGCCGGGGTGATGGCATGATCAGGGTAGAAATGCACTTCCTACCGGATGTTTATGTGCCCTGCGATGTCTGCCACGGCAAGCGCTACAACTGCGAGACGCTGGAAGTGCGGTACAAGAACAAGAACATCACCGAAGTACTCGACATGATGGTTGAAGAAGCGTATGAATTTTTCAAGCCGGTGCCGGTCATCGCCCGCAAACTGCATACGCTGCTCGATGTCGGCCTCGGTTATATTAGCCTCGGGCAAAGTGCCACCACTTTGTCCGGCGGCGAAGCGCAGCGCGTCAAGCTGTCTCTGGAACTGTCGAAACGCGATACCGGCCGTACTCTGTACATCCTGGATGAACCGACCACCGGCTTACACTTCCACGATATCGACCTGCTACTGAAGGTAATCCATCGCCTGCGTAACCAGGGCAATACCGTGGTCATCATTGAGCACAATCTGGATGTCATCAAGACCGCCGACTGGCTGATTGATCTCGGCCCTGAAGGAGGTGCCGGCGGCGGCCGCATCATCGCCACCGGCACGCCGGAGCAGGTGGCGGCAAACACGGCCAGCATTACCGGCAAGTATCTGGGAACATTTCTGGAAAAATCCAAGAAAAAATAAATAGGTACGCTCCCTGACCAGCCATCTCATCAGATACACCACGGCCGGGGCGCGTAACAAAGTACGATCGCGAGATAACGATGTTTACCAACCCCACCCAGGCGCTGTCTACAGCTCAAATTGAAGCCTTCGCAAAAGACGGCTATTTGATTTTGCCACGCATGATCTCCGCAGCCAATTGCGCACTGATGGCGGCCACCACCAATGCACACTTGGCGCAAGCCGTGGCGCCGCTGGAATATGAATCAGAGGTCGGCTATGCCGGCGCACCGACATCGCTCGATAGCGTCGGCGGCCGCACCGCACGCCGCCTGCGTGATGCTTACCACCGACATGATGTATATCGCGCCTGGGCAACCAATCCGCAACTAGTAGCAATGCTGGAGTTGCTGCTGGGCGAGCGCGTCTGCCTGACTTTGTCGCACCACAATTGCGTGATGACCAAGCATCCGCAATTCGGCACCGCAACTGACTGGCACCGCGATATCCGCTACTGGTCGTTCCCGCGCAACGAATTGATTTCGGTCTGGCTAGCGCTCGACAACGAAAACGAAAACAACGGCGGCCTGCGCTTCATTCCGGGCTCGCACCGTTTCCATATCAAGCCCGAACAAATGGACCAGTTGGATTTTTTGCGGCCCGAAGTCGAAGAAAATCAAGCCTTGTTCGCGCAAGGCAAAGCGGTCACGCTACAGCAACGTGATGTGATATTTTTTCATAGCGGACTATTCCATGCGGCCGGAAGGAACAATACCGCAGCGGTCAAGAAATCGGTGGTTTTTGTCTATCACGGAGAAAGCAATCCACCGCTGCCAGGGAGTCGTTCCGCCGCGTCCAGAAACATCCTGCTGAGCCATTAATACCACTTTCCGATAGTGGCGCGCAAATAAACCCTGCGCCGTTTGTCAGAACTCAGGCTTGATGCAAGCGCCGGTTACACACCACCTTTTCCGACTTGCGCTTTTGCAGCACGATGACAATGCCGGTAATCGTGAACAGTAACGGCAAGAGTCACAGAAGCATAACCAATATCTTGCCCGATATTCCCAGCAATTGACAGCTATGCAAACCGAACTGAACGCCGATGAAGGCATCGCCCGGCTGAGCCCTTGAGCGGAGCCAGCGCCTGTAGCACATGGCCATCGCAGGCATCGACGAATACCCACACGCTGCCGCTGTCTTGTAAATCATTTGGTTTGCGCAGATGGATTTGATAGAGGCAGTATTTGTCGTCACGCGCGACGCGCCCCGGCGTCACTTGCGGCATGCTAGCTTGGGCAGAGTCCAAGGACCTACTGCCAGTCGATGCAAGTGTCTCCCGAGTTGATCGAAAATTTGGGCGGCGTCAGCGGCGAGATACTCAACAACATCGGCCTCGCCACGTCCTACAAATTCATCACGGCGCCGGTGAACGTAGTAATCATCAGCAGCACACCCCACCACCAATCCAACCGAGCCGTGCAGATCATACACCAGGCGAAACCCGCCGGGGACACGCCAGAGCAACGGCGATCAGCAACATCACCAGCGCCGCAGCAGGCTAAAGCTGCCGGAAACGATAGCGACGGTCTTATCCAGCAACAGGTAGCGATGTAGCCGGAAGAGGGAAGGCATCAGGTTTAGCGGCGCCAGGCTGAATGCCTTGGAATTACACTCGCCGATCATCACGGCGTTGAACGGATCGATAAAGACCATATTCGCAGTCAGCACATCCTCCGCTTTTTTGGGACCTAGCCGGGCTTGCAGCGGTGCATTGAGATCAGCATCGATAGTGAAGAGTGCCAGGCACGCATGGGGGATAATGATGTTCGATCACACCGACCAGTTGATCAAGCGGCAAACGCTCACCGCTTGCCGCTTGTCGCAACATGATAGAACTGCGGATTCAACCAGGCATCAATTTCATCGTTGAGAGCCAGTGCGCGGCCGATCATGACGATAAATAACGAGAGCAGCAAGCTGCTGTAACGGTGCGACTTGACCAACTAATAGCGTATTATTTTTTCACAATTTCACATATATCTGACAAAAAATGGGCATTCTTCCATGATTTTTTTTACAATAAATATACAGTGAACATACAACGCTTAATTAGTCAACAGATCACACGCCGTCAAGCTACACCTGCAACAAGCGCCCCTCCGCTCTGAAAAGGATTTCCGCTGCGCTATGCAAGATCACCACACCGCGCGCCCGCCTGCAGTATCGTCTTCGCGGCGTCGTATCGATGCCGCTGCGGCTATAGCAGCACCGCGGTGACCTCGGTGCCAAGGTCAGGCAAACCCAGCCATCCAAGTGTCTCGCCGATGACCTTCACGTCTTCCGGCAACGCCACCGTATGCAAACGCACCCGCAAATGGTCGGCCGCATCCGGCGCATCATCGACTTAGCGGAAAACCCGCGCAGCGCCGCATAACGTTCGTCGCATGAGTCCTGCACCCGATGCACCACCCGTCGTAGCAGCACGCTCAGCATGAGCAGCGCATGCGAGTGGCGCCGCACCACGATCTGGAGCCAGCGGCGCATCAGCCTCTGGCCGATAAACAACAAAAAGGACCAGCATCAGCGTCAACACCCAGCCGAATAACATGGTTGAATGCAATCGTCAGCAGCATTTGCGCCATACCCAGACTGAAAACGATGTGGCGTATCGCCGGCAGTTCGAACAAAGAAAATTTCAGACCAATCGAGAACATCAGAAACACCACTCCGAACTCGGCCAGCGCATGGGTTGTGACATTGTCGTCGGCAAATGAAAACTGTAAAAGGCCACTACACCGAGTACCGCGGAGCCCAGCGAAAGGATGGTCAATCCTAATCCGGAAAGCATCATTAATAAATTAACATAAAACAATGTTTGTTTCTGAAAGGTTAACGCTGTGCAGTGAAGGCAGGTTAATTGTTTCCGATGGTGACTAGCAAGTTTTTTGCTTTCGAAATTCGTTTATACTCTACCAATGAGTTTGACTGACACCAAAATTTTCCCAGAAGCCATGCCCGCAACGTTCGATCCCGGCCGTGCTTTGGCACTTGCCCGCAATACTCTGCAAATTGAAGCAGATGCCATCATTGCACTGAAAAACCGGATTTCCGACGACGCTGGCGATCCATTCGCCCAAGCCGTATCGCTGTTGCTTACCTGCAGCGGCCGGGTGATCGTGTCGGGCATCGGTAAGTCTGGACATATCGCCCGCAAGTTCGCCGCCACGCTTGCCTCCACAGGCACGCCGGCGCTGTTTATCCATCCGGCCGAAGCCGCACATGGCGATCTCGGCATGGTGACCGAAGACGATGCCTTCATTGCCATTTCCAATTCCGGCGAAACCGCAGAGCTGATGGCGGTTGTGCCGATCATCAAGCGCATGGGCGCCAGCTTGATCGCGATGACCGGCAACGATGCATCAGCGCTGGCGCAACTCACCACCGTCCATCTCAATGTTGGCGTCGAGCAAGAAGCATGCCCACTGAACTTAGCGCCAACTGCAAGCACTACCGTCACGCTAGCGATGGGCGATGCGCTGGCGGTGGCGCTGCTGGATGCGCGCGGCTTTCGCGAAGATGATTTTGCCCGCTCGCATCCCGGCGGCGCACTCGGCCGCAGGCTGTTGACCCACGTGCGCGATGTGATGCGCAACGGCGAAGCCATTCCCGCCGTGACGGCGAATGTATCGCTCGCCACCGCGCTGCTAGAGATCAGCCACAAGGGGATCGCCATGACCGCCGTGGTCGATGACCAATTCTATGCTATCGGCGTGTTCACCGATGGCGACCTACGCCGTCTGATCGAACAGATCCAGGATTTTACCAAATTGACGATTGCCGATGTCATGAACGCCAATCCGCGAACCATCGGTGCGGATCAACTGGCGGTCGACGCGGTGCACATGATGGAGCAGTACCGCATCAACCAACTGCTGGTGACGGATACCGACGGCAAGCTGGTCGGCGCCTTGCATATCCACGACCTGACGCGCGCCAAGGTCATCTGATGGCGGCCAGCATTTCATCCAACAGTGCGTCAGCCGATCCTCTCCCGCTTGAGGCAGAACTGATGGCGCGCGCCGCACGTGTGCAGCTTATGGTTTTCGACGTCGATGGCATCCTGACCGACGGCGGCCTGCTATACGGCGCCGATGGCGAGCAACTAAAGCGCTTCAACGCGCTCGATGGCCACGGTATCAAGCAGTTGCAGCAAAGCGGCGTAGCCACCGCGATCATCAGTGCCCACAAATCGTCGATCGTCAGCAAGCGCGCCACCGATCTTGGCATCGTGTTTGTCCAGCAAGGCGTGCATGATAAGCACTCTGCATTTATCAAATTGCTAGCGCAACTCGGCCTCGCTGCCGATATCTGCGGCTTCATCGGCGATGATGTGATTGACCTGCCGATCCTGTCCCAGGTCGGCTTTGCGGTGAGCGTGCCGAACGGCCATCGCGAAGTTCAGGCGCGCGTCCACTACGTCACGCAAGCCGGCGGCGGCCACGGTGCTGCACGTGAAGTGTGCGATCTGATCATGCAAGCAAAGAACACCTATGAAGCAGCGCTGGCGGGCTATCTGCGCCCCACTCCACAAGGCGTGGCCCCAGCATGAAAAATCTCCGCTCCACCTATCGTTTCCGCTTCATGCTGCTGCTGGCTCTGTGCGTGATACTCGCGCTGGGCAGCTTCTGGCTGGTGCAGATAATGAACAAGGATACCAATGAACTGTTGCCGAAACCGGCACGAGTGGAACCTGATTATTACGTAGAACATTTCAACTACGTGCAGATGTTGCCTACCGGGGAGCCGCGCTACAACATATCTGGCGATCTGCTGATGCACAATCCGCTCGATGATTCATTTGATATCCAGAAGCCGATCGTGCACAGCCTGGACAAGGAAAAACCGCCGACGAATCTGCATGCCGACTACGGCAAAGTTGAAGATGACAACAGCAAGGTGCACCTGTACGGCAACGTCAACGCCGACCGGCCGAAAACCACAATGGTAAAAAATTTCCACCTCACAGCAGAATACCTGTTGCTGCTACCGGACGACGATGTAATGCAAACCGATCTGCCGGTAGAAATCACGCTGGGACAATCGGTATTGAACGGCACCGGCATGTCTTTCAACAATTCCACGCGCATACTGGAAATGTTCAGCAAGGTGCACGGCATCTTTCCACCGAAACCGCCTTAAGCGCAAGCCACACAATTGATCTATACGACTTCATTCTTTATTCTGGATTTCTCATGAAACGACTATTTTTTATTTATCTGTTGTTGCTCAGCGCCATAGGCATCGCCCATGCGGAAAAGGCAGACTCAGAAAAACCGACGCTGATTGATTCAAACCAATTCACCTATGACGACGTCAAACAAGTCAACGTTGCCACCGGCAATGTGGTGCTGACACGCGGCACGATATTGATGAAGGCCGACCGCGTGGTAGTGACGACCAATCCATCCGGCTACCAATACGTAATCTTATACGCCGATCCAGGAAAGCTCGTCACGTTCCGACAAAAGCGCGACGGCGGCCCCAACCTGTGGATCGATGGTCATGCCGAACGTATCGAATACGATAGCAAGACTGAAATAACCAAGTTGTTTTCCAAGGCGCAGATGCGCCGCCTGCAAAACGACAAACCTACCGACGAAGTCAACGGCGAATTTATCTCCTATGACAGCCGCAGCGAATTCTATTCCGTCCACAATACCGTCAACGGCAATAGCCAGCCCGGCGCCGGTCGCATCCGTGCAGTGATCCAGCCACGTCCGAAAGCTTCCCAATGAACACCACACTGAGCCATCCCAGCACCCCTGGTAATCTGATCGTCAAAGGTTTGCAGAAGAGCTACGGTGCGCTCCAGGTGGCGCTTGACGTTTCGCTCAACGTCAAGTGTGGCGAAGTGGTTGGTCTGCTTGGGCCGAACGGCGCTGGTAAAACCACATCGTTCTATATGATAGTCGGTCTGGTGCCATCCGACGGCGGAGAGATCGATCTCGATGGCGTCGACATATCGCGCCTACCGATCCATCGCCGCGCCGCGCTCGGTTTGTCTTACCTACCGCAGGAAGCATCGATATTCCGTAAACTGACGGTAGAAGACAATATCCGCGCCGTGCTGGAACTGCAGCAACCCAACGGCAAACCGCTCACCAGAACCGAGATCGATGAGCAGCTGGGAAAACTGCTGCACGAATTGCAGATTGAAAAACTACGCGAAAACCAGTCACTGTCGCTGTCCGGCGGCGAACGTCGGCGCGTCGAGATTGCCCGCGCGCTAGCGACCAATCCACGTTTCGTGCTGCTCGACGAGCCTTTCGCCGGGATCGATCCGATCGCCGTCATTGAGATCCAGCGCATTGTGTGTTTCTTGAAAGAGCGCGGCATCGGCGTGCTCATCACCGATCACAATGTGCGCGAGACGCTTGGCATCTGCGACCGCGCCTACATCATTAACCAGGGCCGCGTGCTGGCCAGCGGCAGTCCGGACGACATCATCACCAACGAATTGGTGCGACGCGTCTATCTGGGAGAACATTTCCGCATGTAGAGCCACTGGCGACAGCGTTATCGTGCCGTACTGCGGCACAACTTAAATTCTGCCGGTTATTTTTTTAAATACATTATCCGTTGTCCGATGAGTTGCGGACAGATTGACGTGCTGTATCGTTGCCGCCGCCCAGTTCACTCCCGCAGTTAAGAATAAAAGTGAATTGTTCGCAGAGAAGCCATGAAACAATCACTCCGGTTACGCACCTCGCAGCATCTTGCCTCGACGCCTCAATTGCAGCAGTCGATCCGGCTATTACAATTGTTCACGCTCGAACTGCATCAGGAACTGGAACAGACTCTCTCGTATAACCCGCTACTGGAACGGGTCGACGACCCGCTCGACAATTCTGTGCGTTTGCTGGTCGACGGCGCCATCAGCGGCACCACCCCGATCATGAATGCGCTAGTCGATGACAATGAAGTCAGCAGCTACTCGGCCGAAGTCGAAGCAGCCTTCGAGCCTCCTGCGGCTAACGACAACACGCCGGAAAACAGTGAAGGCGAATGGATTTTCGAAGACGTCTCCCGCACCCCAAAATTGCCGACTATGAAGACACACGGCCTCAGCTGGAAGCGAACGAATCGACGTTACACAAGCACCTGTTGCAGCGATGAGCGAAACCCTCAAGGACCCTGTACAACCGCGCGCTGGTCGAACTGGCGATCGATGAGCTTGACGACAACGGCTATCTGGAAGAGGTGCTTGAGGAAATCCGTGTACGCCTCTGCCCGCCGAGCTAGAAATCGAAATTGAAGAACTATCGATCGCATTGGGCATTGTGCAAAGCTTCGATTTTGCCGGAGTCGGTACACGCAACGTGTCAGAATGCCTGACCTTGCAAATCAATCGTTTTATCAAAATACCATTTGTCACGCGTCGTCTGGCATTGGCGATTGTGCAAGATCATCTGATGCTGTTTTCGTAATGCGATTTCAATAAGACCAGGAAAGCGTTCGATTGCGATAACGAGGATCTGCGCGATGCTCAAACCATCATCAGGCAATGCAATGCGCACCCGGGCGCACCGTTCGCCGCCAACACCTCCGACTACGTGGTGCCGGAAATCATCGTCAGATCCTCAAAGCAATTTTGGCAGGTCATTCTGAACAATGACGTCATGCCAAGACTACGCGCAAATACACTGTATGCGAATATTTTGCGGCACTGTAAAGGCGAAGGCACGCTGACTTCGTAGCTGCAAAAAGCAAAGTGACTGATTAAGAATATGCGCCAGCGTTTCGACCCGATTTTGCGGGTGGCGCAAGCCATCACCGAGCGTCAACGGAACTTCTTTTAACACGGCACGGGCTCAATGAAGCCGCTTGTGTTACGTGAAATAGCTGATACACTGGACCTCCACGAAAGCACTATTTCTCGTGTAACCACTCAGAAATACATGCTCACTCCACACGGAATGTTTGAACTGAAGTATTTCTTCGGCAGCCACGTTGCCACTGAGGCAGGTGGAGAGGCTTCCTCAACAGCGATACGGGCACTCATTAAACAACTGATAGGAGCAGAAGATTCCAAAAATACTTTTTCTTAAAGCAAGATTGCCGCCAACATACTCGCGGAACAAGGTATGGTGGTCGCTCGCCGCACCATCGCAAAATATCGCGAAGCACTAAAAATTCCGCGCGTTAATTTACGCAAAGCCTTGTAGTTTGATTGTAGAATTTATCCTTGCTGTGTTCAGATCAGGTTGGTTTTACCGATTCTTGCCAGAGCCATCCGCTTTTGATTGCTCGCCTAAAGATTCAACGCAACCTGTTCGGAATCACCAACAATACTCTTCATAGGAGCGCTGTATGAACTGCACCATCAGTGGGCATCACCTCGAATTAACCCCAGCCATTCACGAATACGTACAAAGCAAGCTAGAGCGTATCAAACACCACTTCGACCAGGTCATCGATATCAACGTAATCCTGACCGTCGACAAAATGACTAAAAAAGAAAAGCGCCAAAAAGCGGAAATCAATCTGCATGTAAAAGGGAAAGAGCTGCATGCCGAAAGCATCTCTCACGATCTGTATGCTGCCATTGATGCGGTGATAGACAAGCTTGATCGCCAGCTAATCAAATACAAAGATAAGATGCAGGATCACCAACACGACGCCATCAAGCATCTTCCAGAAGAGTTTCCGGCCGCAACCTGAACCGGGCGTCAATCGAACCCTGGCACACGAGCCACATAGCTCGCACCCTGCAAGCAGCGGCAAACCGCCAATGCGCTGATTATTTCAGCGCGCCGAACACCTTACCGATGATCGCGCTACCGGCACCTACTGAGTCCTTGTGAATCGCCGTATCTTCGTCACCAATGATGGTGTACAAGCCACCCAGCGCACATTGCGTAACATAGCCTTCAACCGTACTTTGCTGGGCCGGCACCATGCTGCTCTTGCCGAGCTGTCCCATGATCGGGTTATATTGTGCTGACAATCCGTTACGATCGGTCACGCCCTTGACGATGGGCAGTCATTTCTGGCCCAGTTCAACCGATGTTTTCTGCCTAAAAAAATCTGTCATCGACGTATCGCCGCCTCTCAGAATATTTTTTGCATCGGTTATCGACATCGATTTAATGGCATTCATCAACAGAAGTTTAGCTAGCGGCATGGCAGCTTCGTTCATCGATACCACCAACTCATCCAGTTGCTGGCCCTTGCTGGTCATTTTCAATATTGGCAGCGACTTATCAAGCACGCCCGGCAAAGCGATTTTTCCTTTGTCGTTATTCAGAAAGCCGTTTCCACGCCAAACTTTGACACTGCCACATCGGAACCTTTCTGCAAAACGACTTTCAGGTCGCTGCTGGCATCCTAGTTGCTGAAGTCACTCAACGACAAAGCTAGTGCAGAAAATGCCGACACGGCGATGGTCAATGTCAATGCTGTTTGATATACGCGACGCATCGTTGATCCTTGATAAAGTTAGGTAGGTAATAACCATGCTTAACTCAATATATTGCTTAAAATTTAACTAAACATAATTAACTTTGTTACATCTTGTCAATTCAAAGGTGCCCTTCATCCACCAGAAACAAGCGCCTGTGCTCGCGTATTGCATAGCGATCGGTCATGCCAGCAATGTAATCGGCAACCTGCCGCGCCTGTTGCTGCAGACTGCGCTGACCATCGACAGGTAATCGATAGTTCGGCGGAAGAAGTGCCTGCTCACTGGTAAAACACGCATACAACTCGGCCACGATACGACGCGCCTTGCTGTTCATCCGATTGACCAGATAGTGCCGATACAAGTTTTCACGTAGGAAGCGCTTGAGAATGGTAGCCTGCTGCGCCATGCCATCGGAAAATCCAATTAGCGGCGGCGCATTACGCACATCTTCCGACGTTTGTACCCGTGCGTCGAGAATCCGCCGCTGTGATGTCTGGATCAGATCGGCAATCAACGCATTGATCATACGCCGCACGGTTTCATTGATCGCACGGCGCCCGCTCAATCCAGGAAAAATTCGCTCTACCTCACGGCTATGCAACGCATAGAAATCGATCTGGTTCATTTGCGCCAGCGTCAGCAAACCCGAACGCAAACCATCGTCGACATCATGATTGTTGTAAGCGATCTCATCCGCCAGATTCGCCACTTGCGCCTCCAGCGTCGGCTGTTTGCGATCGATGAAACGCTGACCGATAGCGCCGAGCTTGTGGGCATTGGTCAACGAACAATGCTTGAGAATCCCTTCACGAGTTTCGAACATTAGGTTCAAGCCATCAAACGCGCCATAGCGCTGCTCTAGTTGATGGACCACCCGCAGGCTTTGCAGGTTGTGCTCGAAGCCGCCATGCGGCTCCATGCAGGCATTCAGCGCATCCTGACCGGCATGGCCGAACGGCGTGTGGCCCAAATCGTGCGCCAACGAAATCGCTTCTACTAGATCTTCATTCAGTTGTAGGTTGCGCGCAATCGAGCGGGCGATCTGCGCCACTTCAATACTGTGGGTCAGACGGGTGCGGAACAGGTCGCCCTCATGATTGAGAAATACCTGGGTCTTGTACTCGAGCCTGCGGAAGGCAGTGGAATGGACGATGCGGTCGCGGTCGCGTTGGAACTCGGTGCGCGCGCTGGGCGGCGCCTCTTCAAACAAACGTCCTCGCGACTGCGCAGAATGTGCGGCATAGGTGGCGAGAGGCACTTCCGGGTTCATCGTGGCATCTCCCCCGAGGCCAGTTGCTGAATAGTCGCCAGCAGTGCATCCTGCGGCGCCGCGCTGATTAGATAACTGCCCAGCGGTTTCATTAAAACAAACCTAATTTGTCCGCCTTCGTTTTTCTTATCGACCTGCATCAAATCCAGCCAGCGTTGCACGCCAAGATTCGGCGCCTCGGTGGGCAGGCCTGCTGCACGCACCAGCGCACACAGGCGCTCCTTGTCGACCGCAGTGATGTAGCCGAAGCGATGCGACAGATCCGCCGCCATGACCATACCGCAACCAACCGCCTCGCCATGAAGCCATTTGCCGTAGCCCAGGCCGGACTCAATCGCGTGGCCAAAGGTGTGACCGAAATTGAGGATCGCGCGCAAACCGCTTTCGCGCTCATCTTGCCGCACCACGTCAGCCTTCAGATCGCACGAACGACGGATCGCATAAGCCAGCGCGGCGTTGTCGCGCGCCATCAATTGATCGATATTGTCTTCAATCCATTTGAAGAATGCGGCATCGATGATGGCGCCGTATTTGATCACCTCAGCCAGACCGGCGGAAAATTCGCGATTCGGCAAAGTATGCAGTGTCAGCGTATCGGCAATCACCGCTTGCGGCTGGTAGAATGCACCAATCATATTCTTTCCGAGCGGGTGATTGATGCCGGTCTTGCCGCCCACCGACGAGTCGACCTGCGCCAGCAGTGTGGTCGGAATTTGCACGAACGGAATACCGCGCATATAGGCTGATGCGGCGAAGCCGGTGAGATCACCGATCACGCCGCCGCCCAACGAGACCAGCGAAGTCTTGCGATCGCACTTGGCGGCCAGTAGACGATCAAAAATGTGCATCAGGCTGACCCAGTTCTTTTCTTCCTCGCCATCTGGCAAAATAATTTTCAGTACGCTTTTGCCAGCCTCCTGTAAAGTCTGCGTCAGGCGCTGCAAATACAGCCGCGCCACCGTGGTATTGGTGACCACGGCGACCTGACGGCCGCTGATCAGGCGCGCAATATGATCGCGATCGCCCAGCAGCGAAGAGCCGATCTCGATCGGGTAGCTGCGCTCGCCCAACTCAACCTGCAGGCTGATGGTTGGGACAGAGCTGGTAGAAGAAATCGGTTTGGTCATAAAAGGATTCGATGAGATATTGATGGTTCCGCTTGTATGGCTGTCCCCGGATTGAGCCGTCTCTGCCGCAGAGTCCGAATCGTCAGGAAGCAGGTCAAGCTGGCTCAGGATGCTGTGCACCAAGAATTGTATGTTAGGCCGACCGGTGTTGATGACAATATCGGCCACCTCGCGATAAAACGGTTCTCTTTGCAGAGACAGTTCCTTCAGACAGCGCCACGGATCTGCGGTTCGCAGCAATGGCCGGATTTTGTCGCGGCTGGTACGTTGAATAATGTTATGGACGCTGGCCCGCATATAAATGACGGTACCGCGAGCTTTCAGATATTCGCGATTTTCCGCATTCAGAATGGCGCCGCCACCGGTAGCCAGCACAATCCCGCTGCGCGCGCTAAGATCCCGAATCACCTCTGCTTCGCGTTGCCGGAAGCTTTGTTCGCCTTCAATTTCAAAAATCAACGGAATCGAGACGCCGGTTCGAGCTTCGATTTCATGATCGGAATCAATGAATAATTTGTTGAGTTTCTTTGCCAGGCAACGTCCGACCGTAGTCTTGCCCGCGCCCATCAGACCGACCAGAAAGATATTGCATTTCATGTACACCGCACCATTTCACCACTCAATCTTTTGCTCAAATGCGGACACCAAAATAGAACCGGCGTCCCTGAACAATTAGTGCGCAGCAACCCGGCTAATCACAATTTTCGTGTGTCAGAAAAATCAATAATTCAGTTTTTCTGTTAACTACCACCGCTTGTCTGAACAAGATACCCTAGAACCAGCATATCTCCAAGCAGTGGTGCTTTATTAACATCTTTCGAAATTATTTGAGTATCAATGCTGCCGATCATCACCGTGCCGCCATTTTCAACCTGAACCTAGATCTTGGCGTACTTGGTATTGATCGAAACGCTGCCGGGAATTGTAACGCGAACACTGTCGCTGGTCACATCAACAGTCAGGATAAAATTGCCGTCAAGGGGTGATTTGCGAGGTGACTTCAAATTTCAGGTTGGATTTCTTGAACTCGACCGAAGTGGCGGCGCTGCGGGTCGCATTCTGATAAGGAATCTCAGTACATTGCTCGATCAGTACTTTCTGCTGGTCAGCGATAAACATACGCGGACTGAAGATAATCTTATTTTGTCCGTCCTCTTTCAGAGGAGATAACTCGATGCCGATGAATTTGGATGCTGCTGCATTGAACAGGCTCAATGCCATCGAACCAGCGAAACCAGTGCTCGGATAACAGCGCATCCATCTCTGCCTTGCTGGGAAGCTGCTTCTCAAGCGAGACCACATATTTGGTGACCTGCTTCTTCTGCTTGCTCAGCGCGCCGAGATTGATAGCCTGCTGGATTTTTGAGTTGTAATGCTCTTTTTAGCTGCAATTCCTTCTGCTCGCCGGCACTCAACTCATCCTGCTGGTCACTCCAGTAAAAACACCAACCGATCAACCAGCACCAAAAAATACGCCGACCCCACTCAGCACGCGCGGAACGATCGGCAATTGGCCAAGATGGCAGCCATTCAGCACGCGGAACTGGGCCTCCAGCGAGGTGCTCAAATTATTCAAATCCATGATTGCGCGTCTCTCATCTCAAGGTTGCGGGGTGCGGCTGCGGCATCAGCTATTTTTTAGGCATCGTTCCACTCGGAAGGGCTCTTGATGCCTACGTTGACGGTAAACGCAAACACATGCTTGCTGTCCCTACCAGTACCGCCTATCGTGGCGGAGCGAATTTCAATCAGGCCCAGACGCTCAAGCCAGGCCGAATTATCGCTCAAATTATGCAGCAGCTCGGAGTCTCAATGCCAGAATGAAGATGTACCAAATGACGCGTTAAACGTGTACCAATTCTGGTTAATAAATAGAGCTGTTCAGGTCCTGTATTTTTCTCTTTTCACCCCACCTTGCACTGCGGGGCAGAATTAGGGGGCGGGCAAAGCGCAGCGTAGCCGTTCCCCCAAGATGTTATTTTT
>JFJP01012117.1_pt1 | contig 55973 bp, 32 predicted proteins | sample 431651 | NCBI WGS metagenome assembly JFJP01 (sample SAMN02602958, study PRJNA72255) | Microbial mat metagenome, whole genome shotgun sequencing project. | biome: fresh water; feature: sink hole; material: water; isolation source: purple microbial (photo- and chemosynthetic) mats found in... | reverse complement strand
TGCGGGTTTCGCCTTCGGTGGAAGTGCTGGTCACTTTTTCTGAAATGGCCGCGCACCTCCGACGTCTTGGTTTGCTCAACGACTTTGTTCTTACGGTTTCCTCTGCCCAAAACTTGGATCAAATTGCGCGGCGCATGTTTGGCTTGCTCTCGCGCGCTTTCAACACCGAGTTGATTGCCCTCTTCCTGCGATCCAGCGATGGGCGCGTCCTGCGCGATTATCGCATGTTTGAAGGCAAGTTAAATGTCATCAGCGTATCGCTTGCAGGACATTCCATTCAGCCTGTGCTAAAAGAAGGGCGCGTGCGCCGCATTGTGGATACGATCAAGGAAGGATTTGTTCCGCTGAACAAAGGCGCGCGTTCCTTGTTGATTGTTCCGCTTAAATATCGGGGACAAGCCATCGGCGTGCTGATCATTGAAAACCTGCGCGCTGAAGCATTCAGTCAATACGACGAACACCTGATGGTGGTGATCACCAGTCACCTGGCTGGGTTGATCGAATACACCCGCCTGCGTGAAGAAGCCGAAGGACGCGCGCGCAGTTTGGGGTTGATTCATGAAGTGGTGCAACAGGTTATCGGACTGCACGATAAAAAAGAGGTTGCGGCCATTACTGCTGAACTTGTGGCGCAATATTTTAAATATGAATTAGCCGCCATTCTACTGCTTGATGATAACCAAAACTTTTCCATCCAAGGTATTGGCGGCACACAATCTGAGACAGTCAAGCGTGTGCTTGCGGGGCGTGAATTCCTTGCAACAAATGGCATTACAGGACTTGTCTCTAAAACTGGTGAAAGTATTTTGATCAACGATACAAAACAGGAAAAGTTATACGTGCCGCTAAAAGGCTGGGAGGCACGTTCTGAAATTTGCGTTGCGTTAAAGGATGGCGAAAATATTCTTGGCATCATCGTTGTGGAAAGCCGTGAACAAAATGCATTCTCGCATAACGACTTGATCGCAACAGAGTCGCTTGCTGGGATTCTAACCTCGGTGATTACCAGCGCAAATCAATATCAAAAATTACAGGAAACTATCCGGCAATTGCGTGCAATTGAGATAGAATTAAATGCGCGCATCGAAGCGCAGCGTTCCGCAGAAAACCGTTTGATTCAAGCCGCCAAACTTGCCGCAGTTGGTGAAATGGCGGCGGGCATTGCTCACGAATTAAACAACCCGCTAACCACAGTTACAGGTTTCTCGGAACTTGTGTTGGAAGATTTACCCTTGGACTCCACGTTTCGTGAAGAATTGGAAATGGTCTCGCGTGAAGCCCATCGCGCCAGTGATGTCGTCCGCCGCCTGCTTGATTTTTCGCGTCAGGGCGAACATACCCGCATCCGCGCAAATTTGAATGAAGTGGTCAACGATGTCATCGCGCTCACCAGACACCTCATCCAAACCAATAGCGTTAATTTAACCCTCAAACTTAATGACAATCTGCCCTGGGTTTCCATTGATCACAACCAAATGAAGCAGGTACTGTTGAATTTAATTCACAACGCCCTGCAAGCCATGCCCAAAGGCGGGGAACTACTGGTCACCACCCACGAAACCAAACGACAGGATCGTAATTGGATCGTCATGGCAGTTACAGACAGCGGGGTAGGCATAAAACCCGCAGACCAGGATCGAGTCTTTGAACCATTCTTCACCACAAAAGGAGATCGCGGCGGCACAGGCTTGGGGCTTTCAGTAACCTATGGAATCGTTACAGATCATGGTGGAACCATTGAAATTTCAAGCGAACTTAACAAAGGTTCCACATTCGCCGTCTGGCTGCCTATCTAATCATGGAAACGCCCTTCGTATTTGTTGTTGATGATGAACCCGGCATTGCGCTTTTGTGCAGTCGCCTTCTTACACGTGCCGGCTACAAGGTTGAAACTCAAACCGATCCACATAAAGCCATTGGCTACCTCAAAGAGAACAAGATCGATCTCTTGCTGGTTGACATCCGCATGCCCGAAGTGGATGGCTTCGAAGTCATTCAACATGCGCAACGCCTTCAGCCTGATGCCGCCATGTTGATTATGACTGGTCATGGCACAGTTGAAACCGCTATCCGCGCCCTCAGGCAAGGAGTGGACGGGCTGATCCTCAAGCCGTTTGGCAAAGGCAGTGAATTGATTGACGCGGTCAAACTTGCACTCGCAGACAGCCAGCAAAAACGCGACGCCGCGCGCACTCAAGCATTGCGCCCGCTCTTTTCTGTCACCGAATCTTTGCTTTCTGAAACGCGCCGCGAACCCCTGCTCGATCTCATCATCAACGCCATTTGCGGACACCTGCAATGCGCGCACGCCGCATGTTATCAACAAAACACAGACGCCAAAGGTTTTTCCTTGCTGGCTTCACGCGGCAAAGAACCCCCAAAAAAGTTTTTCGATTTGATTGCCCGCGTGGACGCATCCTCCAACCCCATGCTGATCAACGCCGCCGGACCTGGAGACGCAACCCTAAAAACGCTTCTCTCTGGGCTGAAACTTGGCGCGGCGATTCTTGTACCGATTCTCCGCCCAAACATGCGTATGGTATTGTATGCCGCGCGAGATGTTGATCAACCCCCGTTTCGCGAATCTGACCTGGAATTATTTCAGATCCTTGCGCGTCAGGCCGCCGCAGCGCTGGAAAATGCGCGTCTCTACGCCGAACAATTGGATTATGTCCGCAAGGTGGAAGAATCTCAAAAGGCATTGCTTCAGGCCGAAAAAATGGCCGCCGCTGGACGGCTAAGCGCATCCATTGCGCACGAAGTAAACAACCCATTACAGGCTGTTCAAAACTGTCTGCATCTTGCAGGGCGTGAAGACTTGCCACAGGAAAAGCGCAAAGAATATTTTGATCTCGCCCGCACAGAACTGGAACGCTTAATACTTACAGTCCGCCGCATGTTGGATTTCTACCGACCTGGCGCAACCTCGCTTGAAAAAGTTGATCTTGCAGAGATGCTCCAATATATATTAAACTTAATGTCCAAGCAACTTTCAGAATCAAATGTGAAAATAATTGTTGACTTCCTTGGAACAATTCCGACCATCAAGGCGGTGGGAAGTCAGATCCAGCAGGTATTCATCAATTTGATTTTGAACGCCGTGGACGCAATGCCCGATGGCGGAGTGTTGAACATTGCAACCCGCCCTTTAAAAGGCGGCATTGAAATTATGTTTCAAGATCAAGGCAGTGGAATACCTCCGGAAAAACAGCCTAATATTTTTGAACCATTTTTCAGCACAAAAGATGGAGGTACTGGCTTGGGACTGACAGTGAGTTACAATATAATTACCGCGCACGGAGGCACATTGGAATTGTTGCCCGAGCGCGGCCCCGGCGCTTGTTTTCGTATATTTTTACCGACAGGAGGATAACAATGAAGTCCAGTATTTTGGTGGTTGATGATGAACCCGTTGCGCGCCAATCTTTGACGGATATTCTTAAACTGGAAGGGCACAACGTGGCGTCTGCTCCCAATGGTCAGGCGGCAGTCGAATATGTCCGCACGCATCCGATAGATCTGATGATCGTGGATCTGCGTATGCCCGGCATGGATGGCTTGGAAGTGGTTCAGGTGGTTAATCAAATATCGCCTGAAACAGAAGTAATTCTGCTCACTGCTTTTGGTTCAACAGAAACCGCCATTCAGGCGTTGCGCTTACGCATCCATGATTATTTGCTAAAACCGGCTTCCCCTACCCAAATTTTGGCAAGCGTAAAGAAAGGGCTTACTCGCCGTTCTACAAGATCGCGTGTGGTGAACAACACTGCCGCCGGCAATGATGTGGACGAGGCTGTGGAGGTTTTTTCGCTCAAAGATGGCACCTCTGTTGATCTTTCCCGCCGCCAGATAAAGCATAAAAATAAAGTGGAGCACCTTACCCCCGCAGAAGGGCGGTTGCTGAGAATTTTGATAGAAAATGAAGGGCGGGTATTTTCTCATCGCGAGTTGGTTTTATTGGTTCAGGGTTACGATACATCGCAGCGTGAAGCGCCTGAGATATTGCGTCCGCTGGTTAGCCGTTTACGCCATAAATTGGAGCAGTTTCCATCGTTGTCTGAGCGGGTTGTTAGCGTGCGCGGCACAGGGTATTTGTACGAAGGAAATAAGTAGTGGAATAAAAAAACCGCCGTGACAGGCGGTTTTTTTATTGTCAAAAATTATTCGTAGGGACCAAAGATGTCCTTTGGCAAACCGGGCGCGCGAATCCATGAGAGCCAGCCGGTTCTTCCGCTATGTGTCGGAGCCGCTGCATCTTCGAACATAACCAGGATCAGGCTAAAGCCGAGTCCCGCTGCGCCCAGCCATTGGAGCAGAGTCAGGTTTTCGCCAAGCCAGATGTGGCTAAAGATGATCGCAATCAAAAGTTCGGCGAGTCCTAATAATGCTGTTTGCATTCCGCCGATCTTTTTTACGCCCAAAAAAAGCGCGATCCTTGAAAAAATGGTTACGAAGGTTAGCCCTGCCACTGGCCACCAAGGGACATTGTGTAGCGGCCAGGCGCGGTCAAACAGCAAATATGCGGGGATGACAACTGCGCTCATGGAGAGTAGCGTGTAAAGGGCTACGGTTGGCGCAGGGACTTCGTAAAGCACACGTTGATTGATGGGCAGGTGCATGGCGTATAAAACCGCCGCTCCGATCATCATCAGCACGCCAGTTAGGTCTACTGAATTTTTTGGGACGCTTGTGAGGAGTAGGACTGCAATTGTGGCCAGCCCCACGCGAAAGAGAGTGAGACGGCTTGGAGGTTGATGGTCGAGAATTAACCAGAGTGCGACGAAGAATGGGTAAAGTGAATAAAGTAATTGACCGACGCTGGCATCAAGCCTTTGCAATGCCAGATAGTACAAGAGGGAGCCGAAGCCATTGATTGCGCCTGCAAGAGCGCACCCAACCAAGCCTACCGGAAAAATGTAAAGATACTGTGGATAGAATATTGCAATTGCCAACAGGAGAATACCTGCGGCGAAACCGGTACGCAACGCTACAACCGCAAACGGCGTGAATCCCAGCGTGATTGCTAATTTCCCGAAAACAGGCGCAAACCCGAGAAATACCGCTGAACTGAATGCTGCAAGAATTCCAGCCGTTTGTTTTTTTTGCAAAGATACCACCTTTAAAATCAATAAAAGGAAGGGGAGGGCAGGTTATTTTATTAATGCTTTAACTTCTTCAAGGAATTCGTCGTTAAGAAAGTCGCCTTTTTGCATGAGCGATTGAATCTGTCCGTTGAGTCTGCTTTTTTCGTCGGTTGTAAGTTCTTTTGCCGTTGCGACAATTACAGGGATGGTGGCTGTTTCGGGTTTTGCGCGCAATGCTTCGATTACTGTAAATCCGTCCATTTCCGGCATCATTAAATCCAGGATGACCAGGTCTGGCAGTTCACGTTGAATTAACTCGAGTCCTTCGCGTCCGTTGCTTGCTTCTAAAATGGTGAAACTACCCTGTGATTGCAGAATACGGCGGATGAGGCGGCGCGCCTCGGTGGTGTCTTCGACAATGGCAATCTTGGGGAAGCGTTCTGGCGCAACCTGCCTGAGCGCTGAGAGTAAACCTTCCTGTGGGGTTTCTTCACTGGTGGTAATTTTTACGTCACGAGACCAATTATCGCCAAGAACGCCTGCTTCAGCCGGCATGGTGTGCCCTGTGCAATTCACGACAACCGTATCGCTTGGTTTAATGATGCCTGCGCGAATTAACTTGAATAGACCGGCGAAGGCTACTGCGGCGGCGGGTTCGGCTGAGATGCCTTCCATTTTTGCCAGGACGTGCATGGCGCGAAATGCGTCTTCATCACTAACGCTTTCAAAGGCGCCATGCGTGCTGTTTACATATTCCCGCAGGAATTCATAGGAGCGGCCAGGGTCGCCTGTGGCAAGTGTTTCGATGCGGGTCTTGGGAGAGGTTACCGGCTCTGCTTTTTCCAATCCTTTTTTCCAACTATCCACCATGGGGGCGCAACCTTCGGCTTGAATGGGCGCGAATGCAGGTATGCGCTCAACCCATCCCATTTGTTTCATCTCACGGAAGCCTTTGTAAACGCCAATGGGTCCCATGCCGCCGCTAATGGCTTGCACATACCAATCGGGTGTGCGCCAGGGCGCGTTTGTATCGGGTCCTTGAATGGCGGTTAGTTGTTCTGCAATTTCAAATGCAATTGTCTTCATTGCTTCAATTGAAGTGATTGTGCGCGCGCCCATGTCTTGATATAAATGGCGCTGATGGGCAAATTCGGCGGCAACTTTTTTGCATTGGTCGTAGGAGCCGGTGATTTTGATCACCTGACTTCCATACAATGCGATTTCACGCATTTTCATCGCAGGCACAAGGCTGGTGACGAAAGCCCACAGTTTCATCCCGGCGCGGGATGCGTACGCCGAGTAGGAGATTGCCACATTGCCCGTGGATGCCGCAACCATTTCTGTGATCCCCGCTTCTTTTAGTGCGGCAATGGTCACTGAGGCCTGCCTGTCTTTGAATGAGGATGTGGGACCTTGTCGTTCGTCTTTGATGTAGATGTTGGGGCAGCCCAGCATCATGCCGAGGTTTACTGCGCGAATGAGCGGCGTTCCTCCTTCACCCAGCGATAAACTAATATTTGGGTTACGCACGGGTAATAATTCGCGATAACGCCAAAGATCAAAGGGGCGGCTTACCAGTTTGGCTGGCAGGGTTTTCGCAATGATTTCGTAGTCGTACTCCGCTTCACGCCACTGGCTGTTGCACTTTGGGCATGTGGTGGATGTGGGGTAGTACGGCGCATTATGCCCACAATCAATACATTTGATGATAAATGACACGGTGATGGTGATACCAACTCCTATTTATTCTTTGTATGAACCCGTTCAAGTGAACGCTGAATGGATGTAAGTAATTCTTTTTCGTTGAAAGAACTTTTTGATAACAACAGCCGTTGACCGAATTCATTTAATTGATCTTTTTGTTCTGCTGAAAGATCCATGCCGCTAATGACAATTACGGGAATCTCGCGCAGGGTTTGAGATGCCTGCATGTTCTCTAATATCTTAAAGCCATCTATTTCAGGCATGAAAAGGTCCAGGATGACAGCGTGTGGTGGTTTGCCTGAGGAGATGATGTCCCACCCAATGCGTCCGCCTTCAGCAAGCGTGGCTTTGTATCTGCCATCGTCGGTCAAAATTTTTCCGATCAGGCGCAGGTCGTCGGGATTATCATCCACGACAAGCACATCGCGGATTGATCCGTCTGCGTTTAGTCGATCCAGGGCGTTGACAAGATCATCTTCCAGAATGGGTTTTACCAGGTAGTCTGTTGCCCCAAGGTTGAATCCTTTTTCCAAGTCTTCAACGATGCTACAGATGATAACAGGGTAGTTGCGAGTGTCAGGGTCGCCCTTCAAACTATCCAGAACTTGCCAGCCGTCAATGCCGGGCATCATAATGTCTAATGTTACAGCAAAGGGTTTTATTTGTTTTACGCGTTCAACTGCGTGTGTTGGGTCCGATAATGGGATAACTTGATACCCTTGTGGTTGCAGATAACGTTCGTATAACCCAATAACCTGAGGGTCGTCATCAATTGCAAGGATGACTTTATTGGAGCCGGAGGCGGATTCATTTTCTTTTTCCTTGCGGAAGAGCGGCAAGGTGAAGTGGAATGTGCTTCCCTTGCCAAGATCACTTTCGACCCAAATTCTGCCCCCGTGCATGTTAATGATGTGTTGACAAATGGAGAGACCAAGACCTGTGCCGCCCGTTTTGCGGGTCGGCGAGTCATCCACTTGCGAGAAGGCTTGAAAGAGTTTTGTTTGATCTTGTTTGGCGATACCAGGTCCGGTGTCGGTCACGCTCACTCTCAATTCATTGCGCCCAGTGAGTCCAGCCTTGAGTCCAACTTCCACAAGGATATCGCCTTCGTCTGTAAATTTGGAGGCGTTGGAGAGCAGGTTGATCATGACCTGACGGATGCGGATCGCGTCTGCGCGGGCTGTTGGCAGGTTTGGCTCGATGATGCGCTTCATCTGAATCGGCTTGTCTTTAATAAGTCCGCTCATGGTGGAGAGGACGCTGCTGGTTATGTCGGCGATATTCACTTCGTCGAAGGCTAGTTCCATCTTGCCTGCTTCAATCTTCGAGAGATCGAGAACGTCATTGATAAGTCCAAGCAGGTGTTGACCTGAATTGTAGATGGCGGTCAGGTCTTGTTGTTGCAGTTCTGTGACAGGGCCGTCAATTCCTTTTATGATTACGCGTGAGAAGCCAATAATCGAATTGAGAGGAGTGCGTAATTCATGGCTCATGTTTGCCAGGAACTGGCTTTTTAGACGATCGATTTCGCGCATTTCCATTACGGCTTGTTGAGAGAGTTCAAAGGATCGCGCATTATCAATGGCAACCGCCACCTGGTCTGCAAGTGTTTGCAGTACGATGATTTCATCTTCTGTAAATGAGCCGGCAGTTTTTGACTGAATATCAATTGCGCCAATAACGCGGTTTCCAATTTTTAGAGGAATTGCGGCTTCTGCGCGTGTCTCGGGCAGTAATGGGTTAAATTTATGCAAAGGATCTGCCATGACGTCATTTACGATTACGGATTGCCCGTCCAGTGTCACTTTGCCTACGATAGATTTTTCGTTAACCTGAAGCGTGTGCTTTCTCTCTTTCATTTCTGCGCCGGCTTCACCAGTTGCTTCGCGCAAGGTGGCGTTAAAGCCGGTTTCTTCTACAATAAATATGCCGGCGTGATAAAAGTGAAACCTTTCGTTGATCAGATTTACAGTTCGCGCAAAGATCGAGTTTAGGTCCAGTGTGGACGTGACCAGTTTTCCAATTTCGGCAGAAACAGCGAGATATTCGTTGCGGCGTCTGATTGCCTCTTCTGATCTTTTTCGCTCGGTGATGTCACGCGCCACCCAGAACACATTGCCTTCATCAAGTTTGGAAAGGTTTGCCAGGAACCAGTAGGTTTCATTTCCAACAGGCAGGTCGTATTCCAATTTCACCGTTTCAGTTCCATTTAACGTTTGTTGAATGGCAGAAACAAAACGATCCGCTGTTTCTTTTGGCAGCACATCGTGCATGAGTTGCCCCACTAATTCTTCCGGTGGGCGTACAAGGCGTGATGGGTTTGTGGGGGCGATGCGTACGTAACGCCCGTCTTTATCAACAACCAACACAACGTCTTCCATGGATGAAAATAGGGTGCGTAAATCTGTTTCGGATCTTGCCAGCGCTTCTTCGGCGCGCAGACGGCTGATGGCGGCTGAGATCGGAGGCAGGGTTGTTTCCAGCAGGTCAATTTGGCTTGAAGTAAGTCGCGTGTCTCCTTCGAGCATATCCACGCCTAGTGTTCCGATCACTAGATCGTTAATAATAATAGGGAAAATAACAGCATGAATAATTCCCAGCCGGCGGAATTCTGCTTGAACGATGGGCGGGTTGGCTGGGTTGTTTGACGCATCATCCAGAATATAAGGTTTTCGGGTTGAAATTACAGTTTCAGTTGCAAGGTTTCCTTGCAGTGGAATTTTGAGTCCAATGGCGCTGGCGTCACCTTTTTTCTTTGAGTGCTCGGCGATTACGCTAAAGTTTTGTTTGTTTTCATCCAGAAGGGCAATTGCGCCACGGGTGACAGGGAACGCTTCAACAATTTCTTGAACGACAGCCTGGAGGGCTGTCTGTAAGTTGGTTGCATCGGTTAATGTGCTGACGACGCGGTTGATGAGGGAAAGCTCTTCGGCACGTTCCTGTGCTTCTTGAAACAAACGCGCGTTTTCAAGAGCCAGTGATAATTGGTCGGATACCTGTTTTACAAGCAGTTCTTCATCTGGAGTCCATTCACGTTGATTTGTCTCATCAATGACGCGCAGTGTTGCCCAGTCTTGATAGCCGGTTTGAATATTTACGGCATAGGCTTGCGTGGAATTTTCGGTATCTTGTGTGATGACCGGTTCAGGAGGTACCAGTACTGATGTGTGATGTTTGATCGGTTTGGGGGAGGGAGATGCATCAGCTTTTTTCTGTACAGGTGTCGGGTGCGAGCTTGAGGCGCTCAAAGATTCCGCTGGCTGAATCGGCTCTGTTGAAGACTTTATGTGCTCCCTTGGCTTTGATGAATCGCTCTCTTCAGGAGTAATGTCCTTGAATAACTTGTCAAGCCGTTTGTTTATTTTTGGTTTCTTTGACATATTCAATTAACTCCTGAGCGAGTATGTGGTATTGCGTGGTGCCGCGCGCGCCAGGTTTGTAATGTGAAATGGGCAAACCAGCGATGGAACTTTCGCGTAATTTTGTGTCTATTTCTATGACTGAATTAAACACGCCTTCGCCAAAAGTTGTGCGAAGTTGATCGTGAATGTTGCGGTGTGTGCGGTTTCTATTATCCAGCATTGTGACAAGGATGCGGTATGCCAGGTTTGGGTTGTCTTCTTCGCGAATGCGGCGTACAAGCGTCATCATGTTGCGTAGCGCGTATGCCGAGAAGTATTCCGCTTGCGTAGGGATGAGAAGAAGGTCTGCCGCAGTGAGTGCATTTTGTGTAATTGCGCCAAGCGCGGGAGGACAGTCAAGAAGTATGTAATCGTATGACATTTCTGTTGCGTTTGCAATGGCGCGCTGCAGGATGGTGGTGTAGTTTGTGCGTACCGGCAGGAATTGCTCGGATGTTTCTATGCGTGAATTGGACGGGATGAGGTCAAGGTTTTCGACTTCAGTTTTTCGCCGCGCGCTTAATAGCGGAGCATTATCAAGCATAATATTGCTGGATGTATTTTCAGATTCTCCCGGCTCAAACCCAAGTGCAAGCGTTAGGTTGGCTTGCGCGTCAAGGTCAATGAGCAGGACACGATACCCCAGATCAACAAGGGCGCCGCCAAGGGAGATGGTGGTTGTGGTTTTTGCTACGCCGCCTTTTTCGTTGGATACTGCAATTATTTTTATCACGGTTACCTTCTCTTTTTCCAATCTATTTATCTGGTGGAGGCGCAATTTTTTGCGGGACAATTTCAACGCGCGTGGCGCCTAGTGCGCGCCGCAATTCCTGCATGGCGGTATTGATCATTTCCTGTGGATCGTTGGTACTGCGGATTTTTGTGGTAATGTCTGATACAAGATGTTCGCGTGTGGCGCGGCGGGTTGTTTCTTCAAAGAGGCGGGCGTTTTCGGCAGATAGCGCGATACGGTCTGCCACTGCTTTGATTAAATCATCTTGATCTGTGTTTTCGCGCTGGCTGGCAGGTACCAATACTGAAAGCGTACCGATGGTTTCGCCGCGCAGGATAATGGGTACGCTAATTTCCCGTTTGTCTGAAGCATCTATTGCCTCTTCATTCAACAAAACTGCGCCTGCGTTGGAAGATCGGAAACCACTTATTTTTTCCTCTTTGGGCAGGTGTTCCCAGGTTTCGCGAATGTATTGCCGTTGAATAGCCTCGGATTCTGAAAGAGTGTTTTTTATTTGATCAAATAAACGCGCATTTTGAATTGCAAGGCTGACTTGATCAGCCAGCGCGGAAAGGGTTTCAAAGTCTTCATCTGTGAACGCGCCTATTTCAGTGCTTTGAATATCCAATGCGCCGATAACCCGATTTTCTACCTTAAGCGGCAGCGCCATTTCTGAATGTGTTGATGGTAATTCTGGGTTATCGAAATAGTTTGCATCTTCGCCCACGTCAAGCGCAATGCGTGGTTTTCCAGTTTTGGCGACATGCCCCACGATGCCTTGTTCGCCGATTTTGAGTTGGTGATTACGTTGGATCATTTTCTTTCCGCCTTCGCTGTTTGCGGCGCGGAGTATTGCAATTTGATTGGCTGGATCGTTCAGGAAAATTCCAACATGATAAAAACCGAACTGTTCACTGATTACCTTGGTTATCTGCGGAAGTAATTCCGGTAAATTCTTGGTGGCGCTGATGGCGCCCGCTACTTTTGTAACTGCCTCAAATTGTTTGGCGCGCGCATCTGATTGTTGTTTTTCTGTTTCCAGTTCTGCTGTGCGTTCTGAAACGCGGCTTTCGAGGCTGGCGACCAATTCTTGTAACTGGCTGCTCATAATATTAAATGCTTCTGCCAGAGCGCCGATTTCATCTTGTGTTTCGACATTAACGCGGGCAGACAGATTTCCGGCGGTAATATTTCTCGCGGCAGTTGATAGATTTCCAAGCGGGGTGGTGATTGAACTGCTTAGATAGGTCATCATAAAAATGGAAATGCCCATTGTCAGCAACAATAAGGTTAATGAATTAAACGTTGATGTGAAAATAGGTCTGGAGATCGAATCCAGATCAACGAAAGTTCCAATGTACCAACGCGGCGCATCTTCGCCCGGCATGATTATGGGCGCGTAGGTAATGAGGTAGCCGTTAACTTCGCGGTTTCCAGGTTTTCCACTGTAAAGGTCGTTGACGAGATCGGGGAAATCTTGCCCAATGGTTATTCCGGTTTTGAGGTCTCTACCCCAACGTTTGGTTTCGTCGGGGTGAAAAAGATAATATCCATTTGTATCAACAAGGAAGGTATTTGAGCCTGATGCCGATAATATTTTTAGGAAATTTTCGGCGTACACATTAATAAGGATTACGCCTTTTGTTTGGGTGTTAATAACCAATGGCGTGCCATACTGAATGATTGGTTCGTATGGAAATATAATCTGGTTGTTATTGTCTATATTTAATTTAAGCGGCGACTCGAAAATTTCTCCTGAGGATAATATATTACTTTGCTTGAAATAATTTAACTCGCCCATGACGTTTAGAGTTTCGCTTTTGCGTAACTCTGATTGGGGCACAATGGATGATACTCCGTCTTGAGTGGTGTCTATGCGGATGACTTCATTCCCATCGTTGTCTAAAAACCGTACTTGTTCGTAGACTTCTCTGTTTTCGGCAAAGCGGCGAAACTCACGTTCCACAACGGTGCGCGCTCGGATCACAATGTTTGGATTGGAAATATCTCCCAGAGTTTTTATGTAGTTTTGTAAAACCTCAGCCTGACCAAGAAAAACCGCATCCTGTCTGGCAGCAATAAGAAAGTCAACGATTGCCGCGCTTTTTGCGTTTGTTTCACTTTCAAGGTTTGTAGATATTTGCGCGCGTTGGATACGGTAATTGGTGGTGATGTTGTAGCCGCCGGTGGTGATTAATGATATGACTAGCAGACTTATGAATGCGACGATTAATTTTGTTTGGATCGTAAAAGTTTTGAATTGCAGCCACATAACTACAATTAAAATCATTATTTCAAAAACGGCTATTATGGCAATTGTGATAATTAATATGGTAGGTATGGCTATTCGGAATGACGTTGGCAGATAAATAAGCAGGATCGTTAGCAATCCGATAATGATGTTGTATGGAATTATTTTACGGAAGTTTTTTAAATCCACGGTTTGGTGGATTATCAGAGAGGCTGTCAGGATGCTAAACAAACCAACCAGGCTTCCAACGTCTGTAAATAGAAGGGGAAGAAGCGCTATGGTTAATTGTATGGAACCTGAAGTTATGATTGCGCCGGTGGTAATGTGATTTTGCTTGATTTGCTTCAAGCCCAAATAATTTAGCGCTAAGAATAGTAAATTGCCGCCATAGAGGACAAATATATGCCAACTTTTTGTTATTATGGCAATTGATAGAATGGCAAAAGAAATCAGCCCGCCGGTTATGAGAAGGATGTTTGTAATGACCAGCGCAATGCGCTGATGTTGTTCTTTTTCAGTATTTTGGAAGATCAATGCGTCAGAATAAGAGGTGGTCATGATTGAGGCTCCGCATTCGCGTTCTTTTGTTCAAACTTAATGATCACTTCAGACCCCGGCAGGGCGCGTCCCAGTTCTTCCACTGCGGTTTGTAAAACATTTTTCAGGTTGATGGAAGCGCCGATCTTGCCGGTGACTTCACTAATGGTCTGCTCTTTAATAGCTTGACGTTGAGACTCTTCGATTAGGCGCGAATTTTCAAGCGCAATTGAAAGACGCTCAGAGATCGCTTCGGTAAGATTGATTTCATCAGATGACCATGAACGATTTTTATCGGGCGCATTAATTTTCATCGTGCCGATGATTTGTCCACGCAGTTTGATCGGCACAATGATGGATGCTTCCTGTGTGACGCCATCCGCATGAAAGATTAATGATTCTCTGCGATTGATGACTTGCCTGATTTCATCTGTCTCAACAAGTTGAGTTAGCTTTTTTCCGCTTGTCAAACTTTGATGATAGCCGACAATTTCTTTTTCGCGGCTAAAGGTTTTCCAGCCTTCCTGTAAATTTTGACGATAGAGCGCCTGTGCTTCACTTAATGCCTGCTCTGTTTGCGTGAACAGCCGCGCATTTTCCAGGGCGATTGCAATTTGGTCAGCTAAAATACTGAGTGTGTTTGTGTCGTTTTCAGTGAATGCGCCGGGTCTTTCGCTTTGAACATCCAATACGCCTACAATTTGGTCGCGTACTTTGAGGGGCAGCGCCATTTCAGAACGTGTGTTTGGAAGGTCGGGATTGTTGAAGAAAACAGCATCCTGCCCAACGTCGAGTGAGATGCGGGGTGTTCCAGTTTGCGCGACGTATCCCACAATTCCGCTTTCACCGACTTCAAGTTTGTGTCCGCGTTGCAACATATTTTTTCCGCCGGTACTGTTTGCGGCTTGCAATACTGCGAACCGGTTTGTGCTGTCAAGCAGAAAAATTCCTGTGTGATAGAAGTTGAAACGTTCGCTCACAAGGCGGGTGATCAGCGGCAGCAGGCTCTCAAATTTTTGTTCGCCGGTAATAATTTTTGAAATTTCACCAATTGATTGAAGTTCGTTGGCGCGTTTTATACTTTGCTGACGCGATAGTTCGAGGTCTGTTGTGCGCTCTGCTACGCGTTGTTCCAGCCCTGTGAGTGTTTGGTTGAGTTGTTCGGTCATGCGATTAAATGTGACTGCCAATGCGCCGATTTCATCTTCTGTGGTTATCTGTGCCCGCGCATTAAGATCGCCGGATGTGATTTTTTCGGCTGCATTTGTAAGGGCTGTGAGCGGGGATGTTAGAATTTGTGATGCTATAAACCCAGCGATAATACTAAAAATAAGCACTAATACCGCAATCAGTGTATTGGCTTTGTTTTGTTCTTTGACAGGCACAAGATATACATCGGTGGACTGGCTCACCATTGCAACCCACGGTTGCGTTTTTAGAAATACACCCGTATTAATTGTTTCTGAAACAGGCGAGTTGGATTTTGCGTTAAAGAATGGCTGTTGTTGCAGGTTGTCCAAGCCGGCAACTGTTTCATCGTTAACATTCTTCAGGGCGTTTTCTCGGGTGGCTGAGGGGAGGCGTCCCACTGCCTGTAAGGTGGTTAATTCCAAATCTGTAAAATTCTTGTATGATGTAAAAAGCGCGTCACGGTCTCCCGTGTACCCTACCCGCATGTATGTGTTCGTATCTACAAGCGCAATAATGGTTTCTGTATTGCCTGGATTTATGGAACGAATAAGGGATTGGATAACCGTTGCGTGATATTCTATTCGCAGTAAGCCAAGCGCTTTTCCTTCCTGAGTTTTAATCGGGGCGGTGAAATAAATATTTGCTTTGTCGTCGCGGAAAAGAACATTGGATGCGTAGGGTAATCCTGTTTGAAGCGGGCGAAAATAAGCGAACGAGCCTTCGTATTGATCTTTGTATTTGTTGACGGTGTCCAGAATATTTTTTCCACTCAGATCGAGAATGGCAATTGAGTTGATAAATACAGGGTCTTTGCGCGTTAAAGATAAAAGGGTGACACGGGCGTCTATTTCTTCTTTGCTGCCGTTGCGTAATTCAGGGGGCAATTGCAGGTAAGAGACAAGCGATAATTGCTTTGCGTCTGTGTGCGCTGAATTAAGCTGGGTTGTTATAAACCCGTCAATTTTATCCGCTACTATTTCGGACAAGGTTGTCAGTTGATCTTTGCTTTGTGTTTCAAGGGTTGCGCTGGATGACCTGCTGTTGATTATGCTTAATGCAATCAAAGGAATGATGGTGATAAGTATGAAGGCAATAACAATCTTGGTGCGCAGTGCGTATGTCTTGAACTGCCTTAGGATGAAAATAATATATACGAAAGACACGATAATGGCAATCAGGTTGGTGTAACTGGGCTTGGTGGGCAGTCCAAAATCAGGAAGATATAGATCGGTAAGGGTGATGATGATTGCGATCACAAAAGCGCTAATGATTGCGCGTGTTGCCCACACGTTTGGCAGGGTGGCTAAAGAAATACTTGCAATAAAAACAAGGATCATGACACCAAGCGCAAGCCCTTGTCCGTGCGCCACAATAGGGAGCGCAAGCGACATCACCAGTATGGTTATGATGAGATTTCCTATCCCTGGCAGAACACGATTGCGAGATATTTGATATGCGCTAATAAATGCCGCTATGGAGACTACCACCATAAGCACGATGCCCCATAAACCAGCTTCTTTATTTTCGCTATAGGCAATCGGTCCAACAATTATTGAAACAATCGTAAATAGAATGCCGGTGATCAAACTGATCGCAAGCGCATTTTCTTTACGATGCTTTTCTTGTGGCGTGGGTTGGGCGGATGTGTTGTTCATTAGAGAGACTCTCTTGGCATTATTGACGTAAATGACTATGGCAAATAAATCGAATCAAGCAATTCAAGCGGATCGATGGCTTTTGTGATTACTCCAATGGAAATTAAATAATCGGATGTAACTTTTGCGATGGAATAAATGGAATTTGCTTTTTGCACATTGAATAATAATTTATTGTCTTCCAGTGTGTGGATTTTTAGATTGTTGTCGGGCTGTACTTCATCTGCGCTTACGCCCAAATACTTGGCGGCAATGACACGTGTTTCTCCCTGATGTTGTTGGCGGTATTCAACTGCTTGAAACCATGCTTGCAGGAATGCGCGAACATCTTCGGGTCTTTCATCTACAATTGATTTGCGAAATACAATTAAGTCTGGAAATAGGTGAAGTTGTTCCTGCGGATAAATGCTTTTGTATCCCTTTGCAAGCGCATTTGATAAATAGGGCTCCCAGGTATTAACTGCTTGAACCTGACCACCTTCAAGGGCGGCCAGCGTGTCTTCAGGGTTCATTGAGACGAGAGTAACGTCGTTAAAATCCATGTCTGCGCTTTGCAACATTTGGAAGATGGTTAACTCAAATTGTGAACCTATCTCCAAGCCGATTGTTTTGCCTTTCAGGTCTTGTATGGAATTAATTTCTGATCCAACGACAACGGCATCGTCGCCTCCATTGTCACTGACGGCCACCACTTTTATGGGGGTGCTACGGTTGATATTGATCGCATCTCCGATTGCTATCAACGCTCCGTCAATTTGTCCAGAGGCTAAATCTGGGTAGGTGTTGGCAAGAGTCTTATAGTATCTGGGCTCTACCCGTACCTCATGCTCTTCAAAAAAACCCTTGTCCTGTGCTACCAGCAGGGTATAGTCTCCCCACCATTGTGTGAATTCAATTCGCAGTGGCGGATTGGGGATCGGTGTGACTTGTAATGTGGCACATGCCGCCAAAACGGGTAGGAGTAGAATTAAATTGGTAATTTTTATTAATAGATTTCTTTTCATTTTGATTAATACCCGTATTTATCTTTGCGGTCAGATTCAATGGAAACTGGTTCAATCTGTACCAACACGTCTGAGCCGCCGAGCGCCTTGCTAAGTTCCTGTGCGGCTGTTTGCAGGATGGTTTCAAAGTGAGTGGAGGAACTGATCTTTGAAGAAATATCGGTTGTAAGTCGCTCAATATCCGCTCGATGTTGAGTGGCTTGGAGCAATGTGGCTGTTTCAATGGCAAGTGAAAGACGTTCTGTAACAGCCTCTACTATCTCAGTATCATCTTCTGTTAGTTTATACTTATTGTTGGTACGCAAGTTTATAACGCCAACGGCTTGTCCCCGCAGGCGGATGGGGATTGCAATACTTGAGGTTGTGGCATCTTCTTTATCAGATAAGACTATTTTGTTTTGTGCAAGCGCTTGTTGAATATGTTTGCCGGTCAGCGGAGCATCCAACGGCTTGATGGCGGAACCAATTATTTGAAAGCCTAATCCCAATGACTTTGATCTCATGACTTTCCATGATTCCTGGGTCTTATTGTCTAATGAGCCTTGGAATTTAGCCAGAGTTTTTCGGGCTTCTTCAAGAGTCAGGGTGTTTGTTATCGCTGCCGCGACCTGATCAGCCAGGATGGTTAAAATTTCAACGTCATTCTGATCAAATGCGTTTGATTCAACACTTTGCACATCAAGCGCGCCGAGGAGTGTGCCGGCGTAGCGTAAAGGCAGTGCAATTTCCGAGTGGGTATTTGGCAGGTCTTGATTATTAAAGAATACAGCATCTGCTCCTGCATCAAGAGCAATGCGGGGTTGTCCGGTTGCTGTTACATAGCCAACAATACCGGTCTGTCCGACGGGTAACTTGTGTTCACGCGCCAGCATTTTTTTGCCGCCATCGCTGTTTGAGGCGCGCAAGATTGCAAATTCGCGGTTGTCATCCAATAAAAAAATACCTGTATGGTAAATATTGAATTGTTCACTGATCACTTTTGTAATTCGAGGGAGGAGTATTTCCAAATCCTGAATGGATGAAATTGCGCGTACAACCTGCGAAATTGCTTCAAATTGGCGGGCGCGTTGTAAGTTATGGCGGTTTGCGCTGTCTAATTCAGTTGTGCGTTGGTTTACGCGTTCTTCCAATGTTTGGTTAAGTTCTTGCAGATTCTTATTTGAAACAAGCAGTTCTTGTTTGCTTGTTTTTGCGCGGGTGGTTGCATCTCGTAAACTGGTTGTGCTGAAATAGATTAATACTGCGATTGCCGCAAAAACAAAAGAGAGATCGCGTGAAAACGTAATTGGTTCTTGAAAGCGGGGGTGTAGAAATCCGTTTGTTTCGAGTATCGCAAAACCCCAGATTGCTCCAATACTGAGAACCATGACAATACTGCCTGCGCGCCAGTTAATAACAATACTGGCAAGCAAACTGATTGCAATGTACGCAACTATAATTATGTCTCTGACTCCATCCGCTGTATATGCTTGCAGTCCAAACCCCACCCAGCAGAGGATTACCAGGATTAATCCGCTTGCGTTTAGGTTGCCTTTTCGTAATATGTAAAGCGAAGTAAAGCAAACAAGGATGACACTTACAATAAAAATAATTGTAGTGTTGGCGTTTACGTCTGCATTTGGACCTAGGACAGGAATTAAGCTAAATAGTAATAACAAAATGAGAGTCCAGGCAAAGCCACTAATGAACTTCGCGCGAAAATTATCTTCTTCAGTATCAAAAAGCGGCGGGCTAAATAATCTTTTGATCATTCAGTCTCCTGATTTTTCTTGAATTGAATGGCAATGTCTGTTCCAGGCAGGGTGTTGGACAGTTCTTTAATTGCCGTTTGCAATATGTTTTCAAGGCTGCTTGAACTGCCAATTTTGGCTGATATTTCTCCGATAACGCGTTCTTTGGCGGCACGTTTTTGCGCTTCTTCAAGCAGGCGGGCGCTTTCAAGGGCAAGTGATGTTCTTTCGGCTGCTGCCTGAACCATGGTAATTTCGTCATCAGTCCACATTCGATCTGGGTTTTCTGCGCTGAGTTTGATTGCGCCGATCTTTGTTCCGCGCAATGTGAGCGGAATTGCAAGGCTGTGCGGGCGTTGTTTATCTGACGTTGTAAGGTTCGTTGTCTCTACGCCATCAAAGGAAAACCCTTGTACATGCTGATGTGTAAGGAATTGTTTCCACTGTTGCCCACTTAATTGAACAGATGCGGCTTCAGCCTGGGCAAGGGCGTCCTGTGTTTGTTGATATGATCGCGCATTTTGAATGGCTACTGCTACCTGATCTGCCAGGGTGGAGAGGATGCTTATGTCTTCCTGGGCGAATGCGTTTGTTTGTTTGCTTTGCACATCCAATGCGCCAAATGTTTCTGAGCCAATGCGAAGGGGGAGCGCAATTTCAGAGCGGGTTTCCGGGAGGTCGGAATTGTTGAAGTAAACAGAATCCTCTCCAACGTTAAGCGCGACGCGGGGTTGTCCGCTTTTGGTTACAAAGCCTACAATGCCAGTTCCTCCGACGAGTAGCCGGTGGTTCCGTTTTAACATTTTCTGTCCACCTTCGCTGTTTGACGCTGTCAATACTGCATATTCGTGGCGTGTGTCCAATAGAAAGATGCCTACATGGTAAAAGCCGAATTGTTCTGAAATGGCTACTGTGATTAATGGCAGGAGGCTTTCCAGTGTTTGAGTGGACCTGATGGTGTGCGCTACGCGCGCAACGGTTTCAAATTGATTTGCGCGGCGGACGTTTCTTTCATTCGCTTTTTCCAGTTCCTGGGTGCGTTCAGTTACGCGTTCTTCAAGTTGAGCCAGGTTTTCGTTTAACCTATCTGTCATGGTATTAAATGCTTTGGCGAGTGTGCCCGTTTCATCTTCTCCGCTAATGTTTGCGCGAACGGTAAGATTGCCTTCGCTGATTGTTTCAACGGTTTGTGTCAGGCGAAGCAGGGGGCGGGTGATGATCTGCCCAACAAACAGGCTGATGACGACTGCTCCAATAAAGAGGAAGATGAGAATGATGGTCATTCCGCGCAGCGAGTTTTGGATCTGGTTTTGCGCTTTGTTTTCAGCTGTAACTACATCAGTGGTAAATTCCTTTTCGGGGACTACGATACCCAGCCGATAACCCGGGGTGGAGATCGGCGCAAAGGCAAAATATACGTTTTCATTGTTTATTGAAACAACTTCAACGCTGGCGTGACTAAAGATCATCATTTTTGCAACTGCATTTTGAAGTTCCGGCGAACCTTTTCCAACTATTGATTGTTCAGGTGAGCCATTAATAGAGACTTCCTCTGGTTGTAATCCGAAGAGCGTATACCCTTGTGGGGGCATGGCAAGGATGTGTCCTACACCGTCCACTAAAAATGTGTATCCGGTTTCTCCAATTTTTATATTTCCAGCCTTAAAAAAGTTTTGGAGTTGAATGTCAATACCGATTACACCTAAGAAGTTGTTGTTTGAATATACAGGCGCTGAAAGCGTAACGATTAATCCCTGTCCGGCTGGGTCTTGGTATGCTCTAACCCAACTTGGCTCATGTTTTGCTCCGTTGGCAGGATCAGATATTGTGTAGAATGGCTGTGTGCGTGGATCAAAACCTGAGGGAATGTTATTGGCAAGGTCTATGTTTGGATAATAGGTGGTGGCGCCTGTTTTGCTAATAAAATAAACAGCTTCAATATCTGGGTGGTTTTTGAGATAGTTTAAAGCATAGAAGTCGAAGTATGCGGTTGTGTTTAAGTCCGCAAGAACGGTTTGGTCTATGCTGACCGTGAAGGGAATATAAATGGATGCGGGATCTGAGGTTGAATTGCCATATTGACTGCCAGGTAACCGCATAAGTCTGGTGCTTGCATCCCAGTATGCGCCTTGTCCCAGAGTTTCTTTTTGCGCTTCAAGGCTTGCTCTGTAACTGGACATAATATTAATATCATTGACCAATAAAGAAAATAATTCGTTTGTCTGTTCGGCTGTGTTGCCTGCGCTGGTTGTAATTTGTTGTTCTATATTTTCACTGCTTGAGTTTTTGTATTGATCTAATAAATAAGTAGTAATTAAACCGGCGCGATTAAGACCAAATACTATAAGTACGCCTACTGTTATGCCGCCTGTGACAAGGGTGCCCAAGGCAACTTTTACTTGCAAACTGAACCTGTTGAATTCACGTATCCCTAAAATAATAAAACCCAACCCCAGGAATGCGGCAATATATGGCGAGTAAAGTTCGATTTGAGGCGCCGTAAGACGATTTCCAGAATAGGTTGTATCTAAAAGGAATAACCCAAAACCCGCCAATGTTGCAATCACTGCGCCATATATTGCGTATCTTGTCGGCATTGCCAGATTGCTGACGGAAATAACGATCAAGATTGTTGCAATGGCAATAACCAAACCAAGTCCTTTTACAAACAGTGTTGTTGCAAGAACTACGATAATGAAATTGGTCATTAAGATCATCATCGCCAGGTTTGAGTTTCCGCGTCGAATTAGCGAGATTAAACTAAAGTCTATGAAAAACACAACCAGTAATATACCGGTAATAACCTGCGACTGCCATTGACTATTGGCAAAGCCAATATAGCCAAACAATGCTGTTGTGGGTATAAGTGAGAGCATTAAAATGATGATTGCGGCATACGAATTGCGGATGTGCCGTTCACTTGGGATTGACGATCTATTCATTCTCGCTCCCCATCTCTACTGTAATCTGGGCGCCGCCAATTTGAACTCCCAATTCTCGAATGACAGTTTTTAGGATCGCTTCAATTTCTGTTTTCGAACTTATTTTTGTTGATATTTCACTGATGGTTTGTTCGCGTTTAGCGCGTCGTTGCGACTCCTCGAGTAGTGATGCGTTTTCAAGCGCGATTGCTATTTGCTGTGAGGCTGCGCGGGCAATATCTATCTCGTCTTCCTCCAATTCCACGTCTATTGGAAAATTAATATTAAGAACGCCAATTGTTGACTCGCGCATTTTTATTGGAATCGCCAGCGCGTTTTCGCTTTTTCTTCTGCTGGGATGGGTGACGGCAAGATCGTTATTTTCCATTGCGGCGCGAATTTCAGGCGTGGAGATTTCCTTTTCCAGTTGAGTTGATTTTATGCCCGCGTAACGATATCCGACCTGTGGGTTGGTTTGTATATTAGTCTGCCAGGCCTGTTTTACTACTGTTCCGTAGAGTAGTTGGCTTTCGGCAAGCGCCGTTTGTGTTTCGGCAAATAACCGTGTATTTTGAATGGCGATTGTGACTTGATTTGCGAGTGCAGTTAACACTTCAGTATCCGTCTGGTCAAAAGCATTTTCTTCCTTGCTTTGCATGTCAATTACACCGATGGTTTGTGTTCCAACCTTAAGTGGTAATGCAAGTTCAGACTTGGTTTCGGGAAGATTGAGGTCATTTAATGACAGATCGTCGGCTTCTGCTGTGCTGCGGGCTTTTCCTATCATGGCAACATATCCTACAACGCTTGTTTGTCCAATAGGCAATTTGTGCCCGTGTTGCATCATATGTTTTCCATCTTCGCTGTTGGCGGCGCTTAAGATTGTATATTCTTGTATGTCATCATTCAGGTAGATGCCAATATGGTAATAGTTGAATTGAGCGCTGATGACATCTGTGATGATGGACAATAAAGTATTAAGATCGCGTTCCGATGCGATGGTTTGGGCAATTTGAGCAACGGTTAGGAATTGGGCAGCACGCCGCTGGTTTTCAATATTGGCTTTCAGTAGGTTGTCGGTTCTCTCTTTGACCATATCTTCAAGCGATTCGTGAAGTTCCTTCAACTCTTTGTTGTTTTTTTCTACTTCCTGCGCTTCCATTTTTACTTTTTTAAGAGCTGCTTGCAGGCTGTTTATACTCAAGTAAATGAATACAGCACTTAAAATCAATGGGATTGATGCTTGTATTGCCTTGATAAAAGATGATTCGATCTGTTGGTGTACGATTCCAATTGATTCGGCATAGACGGTGCCAAAGATGCTAAAAATGGAGATTGATGCAATCCATAACGCGGCTCGGTAGCCAAGAATTAAACCTGCGAAGGCAATGACAACAATGTATCTTGCTGCCTGATTTCCCGCTGTTCCATTTCCTCCAATTGCCAGCAATGTGGTCGCAACCCACAACGTTGCTATATTTAAATAACCCGCACTTAGAATGCGCCCATTTTTTCCCAGAAAAAAAACAATTATTAAAATGAATATTATTCCTGAAAAGATAAGGTTGGGCGTCGATACAAGATTTGTGCCTGAAACCAAGCGGAGGACTAGGAGCAAGGTAATAACAAAGATACTTATAAGCGTAATCGCGTTAAGATAATACGCAGAGCGTGTTTTCTCTTCGTCATCTGGAAAGACAGACGGGCTGAAAAAATCAAGGAATGTCTTCATTGTGTTGTTCTCTTTTACCTTGTATCCGCGTTATTTTTATTATTGTTTTGCATCTGTAATATAACTTCTGCGCCGGGTAAGGCGCGCCCGATTTCAGTTACCGCGGCTTGCAGGATGTTGTCGCGGTTGGTATATGCGCTGATTTTTGCAGATATTTCACTGACAATGCGTTCCTTTTCGGCATTCTTGCGGCTTTCTGCCAATAGGCGCGCACTTTCAATGGAGAGCGCTGCGCGTTCCACGATGGCGGTGATAATATCCATTTCATCACCAGTCCACTTGTGTTCTTCATCTGTTTTGACGTTTAACATTCCAACGATTTCGCCGCGCAATTTTACTGGTATTGTTGTTTGAGAATTTTCGTCGTTACTGAAGTATGCAGAACCGGAACTTATCACTTCTGCTGCGCCGGGCAGTTTTATTGATTTTGTATAAAGATTTGTGGTCATTCCAGATCGCCGCACGCCAGCAATTTTTTGAGAGCGGGTATATTTCTTCCAACCGGTTTGCAAATCGCGCCGATAGAGCATTTCCGCTTCGATCAAGGTTTTTTGTGTTTCTTCATAAAGGCGGGCGTTGGCAATTGCCACAGAAACTTGATCTGCCAATGTGATGAGGATTTCAATGTCTTCTCGGTTGAATGCATTTGGTTCGATGCTTTGTATGTCTAGAACTCCAATAATTTCACCATTTACTTGAATAAGCGGGAGCGCCATTTCTGATCGGGTTTCCGGCAGGTCAGGATTGTTGAAGTAAATGGCGTCTGCTCCGGTGTCCAGCGCAATACGGGGTTTTGATGTTCCAGCAACATAACCGACAATGCCCACTTGCCCCACTCGTAATTTGTGGTTGCGTTCCAGCATCTTTTGTCCGCCTTCACTGTTTGCGGCGCTCAAGGTGGCGTAATCTTTATTTGCACTAATCAAAAAAATACCAACGTGATAAAAATTAAAATGTTGACTAATTGCCTGTGTGATTTGCGGCAGCAGGTCTTGTAGATTTTGTGTGGATATGATGGCGCGGGTAACTTGCGCTATGGCTTGAAACATTTGAGCGCGATGTTCGTTTGTTTTGTTTGCGTTGGCTAAGTCTTGAGTCCTTTTTTCCACTCGCTGTTCTAATGTAAATTTTTCATCCTGAACTTCATTCAAAACGATTTGAGCGCGGCTTTGCGCCTTGCCAAACTCATTTTGCGTCAGGCGGATACCGTTCACAATTAAGGCGGCGAGAAGAAGTACCGATGTGCTTCCGCTGGCCCATGTTTCTGTATTTCCAGGCGTTACATCTGCGCTGGTAATTGAGATTGTTCCACTGATAATCAACCAGCCAAATACGAGAAAAAACAGCATTGTAAAACCAGTAACCACCCATCCGGTTTTCCATGAAAATAAAAGTGAAGCCATGGTTATGGCGCCTAGCATGAAAACGGGCGCGTCGCCTCGAATTCCAGATTCAGTCAAACCCACAATGCCCAGACAGAATACCAGAATCACAACTGCGCCAGATTTTACCGAGGATGGAACACGCAATATTGTTAATGATAATAGTACTAAATAGAAACCAATGTAAAGTCCTGCATAAACGGGACTAGACGCGCCAAGAACTCCGGGAATGACTGCGATTAACCCAAATATACTTGCTCCAATTAAAGTAATTCGCAGGAAGCCAGCGCGCCAGTTTGTGTATGAAAACTCTATGTTGTCAGGTGATTGATTCATCTTACAATAATCCGGGTGATAAAGATTGAAGGGATATGTAAAGGTTGGTAGTATTGTATGACATCTTTAATTTTCATTTGTTGAAGTAGCATTATCGTTATTAATTTGCAAAATTACTTCTGAATTGCCAAGAATGCGTTCTATTTCTTCCGCTGTTGCTTGCAGAATATTTCCAATGTTTAAAGCAGAACCAATGCGCGCAGTTGCATCAAAAATCGCGCGTTCTTTTACTGCGCGCCGCTGGCTTTCTTCAAGCAGGCGTGCGTTTTCCAGTGTTATTCCCGCCCGATTTGCGGCGGCTTGCACAATGGAAATCTCTTGATCTGTCCAAGTATAGTCTGGAGATTCCTGCTCCAATCCAATTACGCCAATGACTTGATTAAGCACCATTATTGGAACCATGAGCGTTGTTTTTGCGCGATTATCTTTTTGCGTCTCATTTTCTTTTATGATAATCGGGTCGCCATTTTCCAATTGTTTTAACAGATCTTTTGGCAGTTGGCGCGGCACATCTCGCACCTGTATGCCATCATATTCATATGATGGGCGCTTGTAATGGTTGATGGTTGACTGCCATACGCTTTGAGTTTGCAGGCGATAGGCATTGTTGAGTTCGGTAAACGTTCCTTCCACTTGTTGTACCAACTGCGCGTTTTCAATTGCAGCGGACAATTGATCTGCAAGCAATTGAAAGACTTTTACATCCTGTTCGCTAAAGGCTGATTGAACGTCTGCTTGGATATCCAACGCGCCAATGGTCATGCTGCGGCTGCGTAATGGAAGCGCGATTTCAGAGTGTGTTTCAGGCAGGAACGGATTTTGAAAATGAATTGCATCTGTGCCAACATCCAGTGCTATGTGCGCCTGCCCTGTTCTGGTCACATTGCCAACCAGTCCTTCCTGCCCTACTTTTAATTTATAGTTTTGTTCAAGCATTTGGTGGGCGGCAACACTGCTGGCGGCGCGTAGAATGGCAAACTCACCGCGCTCATCAATAAGAAAAATACCCACATGATAATATTTAAACCGTTCGCGAATTAAATTCGCAGATACGTTCAGAAGCGTATTCAGGTCATGGATAATGGTGATTTCGCGCGCCACTTCCGCTATGATCTCAAGTTCAAGGGAACGGCGTTCCAAACTGCGGGCGCGGTCCGCCACTTTTTCTTCCAGCGTTTCAAGCGTGTAAGCCAGGTCTCCAGACATTTTATTAAAGGCTTCAGCCAAATCTTCCAATTCATCCCCGGTATGTATTTGGATTGGTTCTTTTAATTTTCCGCCAATCAGGTGCAGTTTTTCGGCAGATAGTTGGCTGGCGTATAAAGTTAAACGGCGGAGCGGTTGGGTGATGGAGCGTGTAAGCAGGTAGAGGATGCCGCCGAAAATTAGCACTATTAAAACCGCATAAAATATGAGCGTGTTTTGTGGCGAGGATGCTTTTTGAAAAAGTTCATCTTGCGGGAATGCCAATGCAAGCGACCAGCCAGTGTTCAACCCAACGGGAATGTAGGCTACGAATACGGATTTTCCCTGTGGATCTATTGCTTCGGTGAAGCCCTCGCCGCCTTTTAGCATTGCAGTAATTAATTCTGTCCACCCTTTGGCTTTTACCGAATATGTGGCAGTTAGCATGGAGTCAGACATGATTTCATAGTAGCCCCCCGCGTTTTCTCCAATGCCCAGTATTACTCCTTTAGAGTCCAATAGGAAGGCGTAGCCTTTTTTTCCAACTTGTATTTTATTTATAATCTCTTGAATTTGTGAGAAAGCAATATCAGATGTTGCAACACCTTTAAAATTGCCTACTTCGTCAAAAAATGGGGCGCTCCATGTAACCATCCAAATATTGCCGCCGCCAAAATCAAAATATGGCGGTGATAACACTGGTTTGAGGGTTCCTTTGGGAAGGGTGTACCAATCCCATTTGAAATAGTCGTATTCTGGGTTTCCTAATTGGACGAATTTCAGCAGTTCGTTGTTTGGCACACGCGTGTAATAAGGCGCCCAATAGAGAAGGTCTGGTTTAAATTGATAAGGTTCGTAAGCAATAGTGGAAGCAAATATTTGCTCGTTGTGCGTCAGTGTGTTGTAAATAATTTTGCGAATCGAATCTTCGTCGTAGTTGATGGTTTCAGCGGTGGCGGCTAAATCTATTGCAACGCCTCTTGTCCAGACCAGGTGGCTGCGAAGGACTTCGGCTTTTGATGCTGTTTGGGCGCTCAGTTCGCTTTTTAGGGTGTCGATCAGCGCTGTTTGCGTTGCCTGGATGCTTAGGAAGGTGGATACAAAAAAAGCAAGCGAAAGCAGAAAAATAACCATTAAAGGTAATTTGATGTCCAAATTTAATCTGCGATTGGAGCGCACCCTTTGATCTTGGGGTATTGATATTTTGGACTTTGGCGCGGTGCGGATGGATGGGGTACTCATAATAAATTCCTTTTAATCCGTCGCAAGTTGATGTCTGTCTGCATCGTCTTCGGTGGAAGTTTCCAGTTGAATAAAGGTGCGGGTTGCGCCTAGCGTGCGCCCAAGTTCTTCAATGGTTGTTTGCAGGATGCGGTTGAAGTTGGTGGTGGCGCCAATTTGTGATGTCACATGAGCGATGGTTTCTTCCTGTTCTGCGCGGCGGGTTGTTTCTTCAAACAGACGGGCGTTTTCAAGCGCGAATGCGGCGCGGTCTGAAATGGATTGCACCACTGTTATTTCATCCTCTGTCCATCTTCTGTTTGCTTCGGCGGCTTCAATGTGGATGATTCCAATCACTTGCTCTCTGAATTTAACAGGAACTGCCAGGGCGGCGGAATTGTCATTCGAAGATTGATTCAATATCACTATTTCACCGGTTGCGAGCGCTTTATCCAGCATTGGGCTGGTTGCTTGAATCGCAGTTGAAATTGTTCCATCAGCCTGGAATGAATACCCACTTTGTTTTTGCTGGCGGGCTGGCTGTTCGCCATATTTGTTTGCCTTGGGTGAAGAAACCTTGAAGCCGGTGCGTTCGTTGACCAATACGTTATTGATGGCGATTGCGATTTGGTTGGCGAGTGGACCTAAGAGATTTGTTTCCTCATCTTTGAACGCAAAGGGGACTGTGCTTTGAATATCCAACACACCTATGGTTTGCGTCCCGTATTTAAGGGGTAGCGCCATTTCGGATCGCGTTTTTGGCAGGTCGGGGTTATTAAAGAAAACTGCGTCTGAGCCGGCGTCTAGTGCAATGCGCGGGCGACCACCTTGAGAGACATAGCCAACAATGCCTGTCCCGCCAATTTTCAATTGGTGGCGGCGTTCAAGCATTCTTTGTCCGCCTTCACTGTTGGCGGCACGCAGTACCGCATATTCATGGTTTTCGTCGAGTAGAAAGATGCCGATGTGGTAAAAACCAAGTTTTTCACTAACGACTTGAGTAATACGATTTAGTAATTCCTGTAGTTGTTGGTCTACGTTTGAAGATATTTGCTGTGATATTTCAGAAATAATTTGTAAGCGGGTTGCGCGTTGGCGCATTTGCTCGTTGGCTTCACTAAGTTCACGAGTGCGTGAAATTACCCGGTCTTCCAGCGTTTTGTTTATTTCCTGAAGTTCTAAATTGCTTTTGATCTGTTCGCTTTTATTCTCAAGCGCAATTTTCAAAAGAGAGTTGTGTCTGCTAAAGATTGCAATAATGGCAGCCATCATTGTGGCAAAGAAGAACGAATTGAGGTAGATGTACTGCGCGTCTGTTGCGAATGGATTTGAAAGGATTCCGTTTATTTCAGCCGCTCCCGTCGCGGCAAATGTGATGATCATCAGGATTGCCAAAAATATTGGAGTACGTATATTTTTTCTGCTTTGTATATTGGCCAGGAGGAAAAGTCCTAAATTACCCATCCAGAGCAGGTCGTGTGTGCCTGATCCTTCGAAAATTGTAACAACACAAATTGAGAATGATGTGATTACAGGGAAAAGAACCAAATAATTATAGCGCGCTCGAAGCGCTTGATATAACGTAAAGAGCGCGACGCTATTGGTGATTAAAGATGCAATAAGGGTAATACGATTTTTGTAAACGAGAGCAGGAAGCAGTGTTGACAGTATTCCAAGCGCCAGCGTCACCAATATTTCGGCGCGCTGCCCTGGGTCTTCACCAGGCCGGTCTTGGAATAGATACTTGCGAAGGTTGTTGAATGTATTCATGTTATTCCCTGGTTTTCCTGCTCTTGCCATACACAGGTGGTTCTTCGCTACTTTTAGCCAATTTCTGTTCATTAAATTGATCTAACAATTGGAAGGTAACCGAAGCATTGCCAATTGCCTGCCCAAGTTCTTGTACGGTTTCCCGCAGAATTGCATCTGTTTGTGAAACAGACGTAATTCGCGCAGAAATATCTGAGATAAGCGATTCGCGAGCGGCGTGTTGTTGAGATTCCTTATAAAGACGAGCGCTTTCCAGCGCGCCGCTTAATTGGTCTGATAGCGCAATGGCCAGGTTTGTTTCGTCTTGTGTCCACGATTCTGAAATCTCTGATTTCTTCAGGCGGATGGCTCCAATCGTTTGACCGCGCACCCGAATTGGCATACTGATTGTGAGTCCATCACTGCCAATAATAAGGTCTCCAGTTTCGAATGCTTTGGCAAGGTTTGCCTCAAGGCTTTCAGAGTGAATTTGGATTGTGGTGGGGGGCGTGGCAAGAAATCCAACCCGTGGTTGATTGTGCAGGATTTTGCTCCATGCTTCCCGGCTTACTTCACCGTAGCCCATGCGCGCTGTTTCAAGCGCCTTTTCGGCCTCTGTAAATAAATTCGCGTTTCGAATTGCAATGGCGATCTGCTCTGCAAGAATTTGCAACGTGGAAATATCTTCTTCAGAAAAAGCCTGTGCTTCTGTACTTTGCACATCCAATGCGCCGAGCATTTGTCCGCCTACTATGAGCGGAAGGGCCATTTCAGAGTGCGTTTGTGGCAGGTCTGGGTTGTCAAAGTAAACAGCGTCTTTACCCACGTCCAACGCAATACGAGCCTTTGCATTTTGAGTGACGTATCCCACTATGCCTGTTTCGCCGACCTTTAGTTGGTGATTTTTTTCCAGCATACGGCGCCCGCCATCGCTGTTGGTGGCGCTTAATACCGCGTATTTTTTATATTCATCCAGTAAAAAGATGCCGACATGATAGTATCCGAAATTCTCATGGATAAGATAGGTGGTTTGTTGCAAGAGTTCAGAAAGATCGCGGAAGGATGTAACGGCTTTACCGACATCCGCAACAGCCTTTAGCAGGTTACTGCGGCGCTCAATTTCGCGTGTGCGTTCACCCACGCGTTTTTCAAGGTTATTAAATATGTCGCTTAACTGACGCGTCATACTGTTGAAGGCAATAGCCAGATTTGCAATCTCAGAGGGTCCGCTTTGGGTAACTCGTAAATCCATGTTGCCTTTTGCGACTTCATTTGCAACCTTTGAAAATTCAGTAAGCGTTCTTGCCGAAAACCGCGCGCCGAAGGAGCCGATGAGTCCAGCAAGAATTGCAATTCCTAAAATTATGCTATAGGTTTGAACTGCTAAAGTGTTGATGGGTTGATATGCCTCACTGCGTGGCAATTCGATCACTACCGCCCATTGAGGTGTGCCCAGAGGAACGTAGGTTCCAACAACTGTTGAGCCATTTAGTCCGGTATAAGTTTCGAGACCTGGTGTTACATCGGTTTCTAGAGTTGGATTTTTGACAAACTCGGACACTTCGCCGATTTGCGTTACGTTTTTACCATTTAAGACAATGGAAATGTCTTTGTAGGCGATTAGATTTCCCTTCTCATCCACTACGTATGCATAACCTGTGGTGCCTATTTCAAGTTGCTTAACCAATTCCCACATAAATGTTAAGTTGATTTCCGCCGCCAAAATACCTTGGACATCATTAAGCGTGTTTGTTAAAGGGATTGCGATCACAATTAAAGGTTCGCGATTGGTGGTGCCAATATAGACCGGACTGACGTAGCGTTTTTTTGATAAAACCAGAGATAACTCTTCTCCCTGTAAATGCTCGATAAATTTAGGCGATAATGTTGCAGATGAACGCGTCATTACTGCCAGTTGGTGTCCCTGTGTATCCAACAACGCAACCTGTTGGATGGCCGTATTAACGCCCAGCAACCTTTCCAGGGTATTTTTTTGTGCTGCAGGTGATGCATTGATCAGGTCGGAAAATTTAGATGCCATTTCAAGTGAGCTAAATTTTTCCAGAACAAAGTTACTAACAGTTTTTCCTGCGTCCCTTGCAATGATTTGCTGTTTGCTGGAGAGGGCAATCTGTTGGGTTCTTATATTCAACCCAATTTGTATAACGCTGGATATTAAAAGCGCAATTAGACTCACACCAAAATAAGTGAGTGTCAAGGTGGTTGTCAGGCTTAGAGTACGCTTGGGTCTATCGGTTTGAGTGCTCATAGTTTTATCTTGGGCTTAATGCAGTGATAGGGAATAGGTCTCTCAAAAATAGCAACCAATAACCCGGAATATCGAATAATTTCATCTGCTTTTTTCAACCTTTGTCGCTTTTTAATCGCAGTGAACTTGTATTTCTTCTGCCGGATGCATTATCTGTTTGCGGAGCGCCAATGCTGATCTCGGCTTCTTTTAGGTCGAAGACTCTGCGTAGTTCAGTTGTGGCTGTGCGCAACACTGATTCGATGTCAAGAGTTTCACGGACGCGGGTGGAGATGTTTGCAATGACCTGATCTCGCAATGCGTTTTTCTGCGTTTCATCCACAAGGCGGCTGTTTTCAAGCGCAAGAGCCACCTGATTTGCAACTTTTTCCACTAGAATGCGTTCACGCTCAGACCATTTGGCGGCGGAACCTTTTCTTTTTAATGTGATAGTGCCAATGGTTTGTCCATGAAGAATCAATGGAACGCGCAATCCATCCAGATTGTTCTGTTTATTACTTACAAAGAGTGGGCGTACTCCCGCCGGAGTATATTGATAGGCTGGTTTGTGACGGCTTGTGAATTTTGTCCATGTTTCGTGTGTTTGGACGGACGTGTTTACTTCCAATTGGCTTACCAAATTCTTTGTTTCATTTATCAGGCGGACATTGTCAACGGAAATAGCCACCAGATCGGCAAGCGTTTGTAATACTTCGGTGTCTTGTGTGCTGAAAGATCGCGGCTGGTCTGAGTGCATATCCAATATGCCAATTACATTGTTGCGAACAGTAAGGGGTAACATCATGCGCGAACGGGTGCGTGCAAAATTGACATCGCGAATAAAGTTTACATCATCGTCTGATGTTATATAGGGACGTTTATTTTCGACAACCTGGTTGATTAGGTTAAGTCTATCTGGTTCTATGCGAAAACCCTGCCCAACAAGTTGTTTTCCTGTAGCAGAAGATGCCGCTTGTAAGAATGCAGTTTTTTTGCGGTCATCCAATAGATATAGCCCTACATGATAGTATCCAAAATTGTCTGTAGTTAGTTTTGTCGTTGCATCCATCAACTCGGAAATATCCTGCATTTCTGCAATTGTTCTGGAGATTGCAGCAGATGAGCGCAACTGTCTAGCTCGTGTTTCCAATTCGTCTGTGCGTTCGTGTACCCTGTTTTCCAGTTGCGCGCGTTCGGTTGCAAGTGTCTTGAATGTGTTTTGCATATCCTGAACTACGTGCGCAAACTCTCCCTTAAATTGATTGATGGCGATAATGAGGATTACACTTACGACAGAAAAATTTATTATGTAGGAAACCCAATCAATCAGTGTGGTAACAGGTACGCTTGATTGGAATTGATAGATGCCAAATTGTTGTAACGCGGCAATTAATATAAATGTTGAAATACTGGTTAATAGGGCAACGATGTCAACGCGTTGATCAAATAACAAGGCTGACAGAATTGTAAATACTATAAAAAAAACATTTCCATCAAGCCATGGACCCCATGCCAGAATTGAGTTTACACCAACGGTAAAAACCATAAATAGCAAGGCAAAAGCGCGCACTGAATACTTTACTCGTACTATTGTGACTACGAGTAAAACGACATAAAGGGTGGGAAACAAAATCCGGTCGGTGAGTGTTGCTGTGGGGAATGAAGCTGAAATTACAGCAATGCCCAATACAGATGTAATACGTAAGATGGTTAGAATAAAGTTTTCGCGCCAGCCTTTGTAGTTAAGAGAGGATGGATCGAAATCTTCCTGTTTGGAGGGCTGTAAAAATAGGGGGTTGTTATTCATTATTACCGTCCATTGATACTTCAATATCAACTTCGGCGGCTTCGAGTGCGCGACCCAATTCGCGGACTGTTGTTTGCAGGATGCTATCTATGGTGGTTGATGCCCATATTTTTGAAGTGACCTCATTTGCCAGTCTTTCGCGCATGGCGATGGATTGACTTTCCTCTACGAGACGCGCATTTTCCAACGCGAGGGCGGCTTGTGCTGCAATTGATTCGATCAAGTTTTTCTGCTCGGGTGTCCATTCTTCCAAACTTGACATGTTAATCTGACCAATGATTTGGTCGCGCAAAGTAAGCGGGATTTCAATTTCTTCATTACCAGCCAGATCTCGATCCCCAAGCGTGTGCTCCAGTTTTTGATCAGCCGCTAGCGATAGCCATACCCCTTGCAGGTATTGTTGTTGAGTCGCGCTCATTTCATTGATGCTTTGTTGTGCTTCTGTGAACAGGCGGGAGTTTTCAAGCGCAATTGCTACTTGATTTGCCATGTTTTGATATGTATCTGCGTCCTGTTGCAGAAACATATTTTCTTTTGTTGAATGCATTTCCAATGCGCCAACGACTCGTTCGCCTATGGCGAGAGGCAACACAATTTGAGAGCGAGTGTATGGGAGCAGGGGATTGTCAAATACCACTGCGATTTGCGAACGGGTATATGGAAGCAGTGGGTTGTCAAGGCGGACATCATCAGGTCCGGCGCTTGAACTCATGTAGACTTGCTTTGTGCGTATGGCGGTTCCTATTGCGCTTTTTCCGTTGATATCCAAATGATGTTTGTTTTCAAGTAACACTTTTCCGGCATCCCCGGTGGCTACTTTTAGTTCAGCCCATCGTTCTGATATGTCCGTCAGAAATATCGCGGTGTAATAGCATTCAAACTCATCACCTATCAAATGCACGGCGCGTGTAAGCAATTCATCAGGATCGAGAACTGTTGTAATTGTGCGTCCGATTTCGTTTACGCGGCGTAATTGCAGAGTGCGTTCAACAACTATTTTTTCCAGGTTGTTGCGTTCGTCTTTGATCGTACTTAAGTTTGTGTCAATTTGTCTTTGCGCTTCAAGGAATGTTTTTTCGAGACTCTGAAATCCCAGGACGATAATTACTCCAAACATGATGGTCATGGCGCCGCCGCTTATCCAATCCTGGAGTACCGCGGGAGATGTGAGATCACTAAGTGGCAGGATCTTTTCACTCAACATAAGCCAGCCAACCACTATAATCGTCAAAGTATCTATAACGATTGCGATAATGCCAGACTTTGGAGAGAGTAATAAGGTGGCAAATATAATTAAACCTAAAAAGAAGAATGAGCTGTCGCCTAAAATGCCATATCTAAATAACTCGCTCATTCCAAGCGCGTAGATACCAAGCAGAAAAACACTTATGCGTACGGAATATGAAAAGCGAATGACAGTAACAATACCCGTCATTACATAGGATGCAATAAAGATAGCCTTAATAATCAGGCTTCCAACACTTTGTACGGCAGGAATTAAAACCAATACGCCCAGTACAAGTGACCCTATCAGAAGCGGCATTACAAATTGCTCGCGCCAGTTTTTATACAACTGGCGGGTTGCTTCTTCAGGATTGGAGAATGTAACGTTTTGGGAAGTGTTGCCTTCCATCATTTGGCGCCTTCCTGTTTTGCGTTGCTGGCAGGTTTAATTTGGATCTTTGCAAAGCGTGCTCCAGTGAGTCTTGTTAACTCATTCGCTGTTGCAGTCATAATGGATTGAATATCAGTTGATCTGCGTATTTTTGTAGTAACTTCGTAAATCAAGCGATCACGTTCTGCCTGTACGCGGATTTGCTCCAGCAGGCGTGCATTGGCAATAATGGCAGCAAGGCTTCCGCCAAGTGTGCCAAGCATTTCCTCATCATTTTCTGTGTACGCATCCACCAATTCGCTTTCTACGTTTAGCACGCCAAGTAATTCATTACGATAAACAAGCGGAATGGCTAATTCGGAGCGTGTGTTTGAGCTGACCATGATGTAACGCGGATCTTCGGTGACATTTCTCACTCGAAGCGGGCGTTTGTGCGCGGCTGCCCAGCCGGTAATTCCACTTCCGAGCGGAATTTCCACCTTGGCAATGTCTTCGGCGTAACCTGTAAACGCTTTTGTTTCAAGCGTATTTTTTTCCCGATTTGTCAGAAGGATGGAAACACGGTCGCCGCCCAACGTTACTTGAAGTCCATTTACTGCGCTTTCCAGCGCTTCTTCAAGCGTTGTTCCTGACGCTGCGGTTGTTGTGATGTGATGCAACAAACGGTGTTGAGATAGGTGTTCCTGCGTTTCTGAAAATAATTCTGTATTGACCACTGCAATTGCTATTTGGTCTGCAAGTATCTGTAAACTTCGCAGTTTGTCTTCTGTAAAAGCATAGGGGTGAACGCTTTGCACATCTATTTCACCTAAAATGCGCTCGCCAACTTTTAGCGGAAATGCCGCCTCTGAACGTGTATCGGGGAAAAGCGGATTAGCGTAGTAGGTGGCGTCTTTGGCTGTGTTATTCACAACAAGTTGTTCGCCTCGGCTGCTTACAAAACCGACAATGGATTTTGAGCCAATGCCAATCTTATAACCCGATCGTTTCATTTGCGCACCCGTGTCGCCGGTCGCTTCACGAATTACGGTGAATTCTGAAGGTAAGTCGTGCAGGAAAATAGACGCATGATAAAAGTCAAAACGCTCTCGGATAAAGTTGACCGCTTTCACCAAAAGTTCATCGAGATTAAGTGATCCGCTGATGTCGCGCGCAATTTCCGCCGCAGTTTCCAGTTGAATTGTTGTGCGCTGGCTTTCTTCGAGCAGGTGGGCATTGTGAATCACGCCGGCGACCTGTCCTGTAATGGCAATGAAGAATTTGAGATCATCTTCATCAAAGGCATATTCATTATTTGTATCTTGAATGATCAATGCGCCAATGGGCTTGTTTTGGACAAGCATGGGCGCGCCCATCCATGAACGCGCTGGTTTTCCAACAATTTTTGCCCCAAGTTCCGCGGCTCTTCGTTCCGTGTCCTCCACCAACATCAGTGGTTGACGTGTCCGTAGCAAAATGGATGTTAAACCTTCTCCCAATGGGAAGGATTCTATTGCGGATATTTTTTCGTCTTCGTAGTTGAATGGAATGCTGATGGTGTTGCTTTTTTCATCATAGATCGCAACGATCATGTTGTAGTTGCCAATACTTTGACTTATTTTGTCGTGCAGGGCAGTAAAGAATATTCGCTGATCTGAAGATGTTGAAATTGCTTCGGTAATGGATGCCAGCGCTTCTGCATCACGCAGATGCTTTTTAGTTTGCTGTATTGCGTCTGCTTTTTCCATTGTAATTGACATCAAATCTGCAAGATTGATGTATGGTTGCGCTATGGAATTTGATAGAGTTTGCTTTCGCCCGCCAATCATAAGGATTGCAGCCAGTTCCCCGTTTTTTCTTATCGGTAAATAGGCGGCGTTGTCAAACGTAAATTCCTGCATCATCTCTTTGATCGTGTTTGGTATGTCTTCGCTATTTAATGATGCAAAAGTTTCTCCGCCAAGAAGGTAGTTTTCGATCTCTTCTGTAGTAGATTCATTGAATTGAGGAAGTGCAACGCCCGACTCTGTATTCTCTCTTGCTGTGTCGGTAGATGAGAACACGGTCAGTGTTTTGTTTTGTTTATAAAAAAGGACAATCGGATAGGGCGCTTCTTTGAGAATCTGACTGCTGATTTCAAGTATATCTTGTTCGGTATTTGCTTCTGCAATCAACCTGCTTGAACGGTAAAGGCGCGCAAGTTCTTCAAAGTTGACCTGACTTGTCTCTGTTAGCCCAACTGTTTGAATGGCTGTTGCGATTTGGCTTGCCAGGGTTTGCAGCATAATGACAGTTTCAGGGCTGAATCCGTCGGCTTCTGTGCTTTGCACATCCAACACGCCTAAAACCAGGTTGCCAATTGAAATTGGCACGGTGGCTTCGGATCGTGTTTCTGGGAACATTTCATTCTTCAAATCAAGCGGGTCTTCCTGCGCCTCAGATGCAATACGCATCTGATTATTCGCGCTGACCCACCCGATGATGGATGTTGAATTTACTTCCAGTCTACGGTTCTTTTTGGAAAGGTCGTTTGTGGCTGATCCAAATCCGGTTTTGAATTCAACATGCTTTCCGCCGCGGTCAATTAAGAAAATGCTTGCCTGGTAGAATCCAAATTGTTGGACAAGCAGTTCGACTGTTTTATTGAATGTTTCGTTCAGGTCTGAAAATGTGGTTATATTTTGCGCCACCTCTGCCGTGGCGCGAATTTGACGTTCGCCTTCTTCCACCTTTTGCTCAAGCGAACGATATACTTTGCCTAATTCATCGGCCATTTGGTTGAATGAACTGGCTAATACTCCAACTTCGTCACTGCCTGATACCTCGGCGCGGCGGCTCCAATCCCCGTCTGCGAAACTGTGTGTTATGTCTGAAAGCGAGCGCAATGGTTTGATCACCCGATTAATGCCAATGATCATAACCAATCCCGTTGCCAGTAACGCCCCTAAAACGAGCAGAATTGTGAATGGAATTAGACTTGCAACCTGACCGTAAACGTTGATTGCTTTGACTTCAAGCACAACCCCAGTCTGTATTCTGGGAAACCATTGAAGTTGTGCCAGCGCAGGCTCGCCACTTTGCGCAGTAACATTCAATGATTTAGGTTGCGAAATTTCCTGCTTCATTAATTCTGAGAATATCGAATTAATTTTATTTTGCGAAGTTGATTCTATAAGTGCAAATTTACCAGTCTTGGGATCGCTATAAATTAAACGTTGATCTGATAAGGCAAAGTAAGTAGTTGCCAGCGGCGATAACCCGCTTAATGGTTGGGTCAGTTTTTGCAGGTTTTTCTTCTCTGTAATTCCCACAATTGATCCGAGTACAGAGCCGCGCTCGGTTTTGTATTCCTGTGCCGTAATGAGAATAAACTCATTTTCGTATAAGGGCGAAAGACCATAAAGCGCAATGGAATGGCGCTCCTTTAGTTTTTGCTCAAAAATCAGAGGGTCAAGCGTTATCCCCTCCCAGCTTGAGTTGCTTGCAATTTTTATATTCCCGCTTTGATCAACTAAGAGAAACTGATCAAAAGAGGGCGCATCTTCCTGTCCATTCAGATTCTTGAATTCCTTAAGCATACCATCGCGAATTTCACGGTATTCTTTGCTTTGCGGGTTTGCGTGGAGCGCAAGTTCCGTTAAGATTGTAAAGTCACTGCTGTCAAGCAAGTGAGCAAGTTGAGTTTCTTTATTAGCCACTTCCTGATCAATGATCTTGATTTGAGTTGTCAGCAGGCTTTGAGACTGAGTGCTCGCCTGTTCCTGCAAAAGCGCGCGTGCGCGAAAATAAGCCACTCCTGCCATTAAGGCGAGAGGAATGAAAGTAAAGATTAAGAGCGTTCGTACAAGAGTTCCCGCCAGACTGCCCTTAAGTCTTTTTTGTTTGGAGTCATGGTTGGGCGTCGCTTGAGTCGTTGTCATTGATTGGTTAACTATATTCCCAGACCGGCTCTCCACTTAATATGCGGCGGATTTGGTCGGGGAAGCGGTCAGGATCAAGGGGCTTGCCGAGAAAGCCGTCAAAGCCAGAGTCTTTTGCTTTTTTCATTTGCTCAAGGCTGGCTTCTGCCGTTACAGCAATGATCGGCACTGTTTTGAATCGTTCCGATGCGCGGATTTTTTTTAATGCGCCATAACCATCTTCATACGGCAGTCGAATATCCATCAAGATAAGATCAAGGCGGGGCAGGGTATCTGCGTATTCCACAACCTCATAGCCTGATGTCTTCCACTCACAATGAATTCCCAGATAACCAAGCATGCGTGCAATCAGCACAAAGTTGGAAACATTATCTTCAACAACCAATACAGCCGCATCCTTTGGAATATTTGGTTTGCGGATGGGTTGTGTATCAGATATGGCAGTTGTTTGGTCAGACATTATTGCTCCTTATAATGAATCGCTCAATCTGCTGCGAAAGCGTGTCAATATCAATGGGTTTTTGAATATAACCATCGCATCCCGCCCCCAGCGATTTTTCGCGATCGCCGCGCATTACATTTGCAGTAACCGCAACGATGGGGATTTTTGAAAATTTGCTAATTGCTTTTATCTTGGCAGTGAGTGTATACCCGTCCATATCGGGCATATTAATATCCATCAACACTAAATCAATGTTGCCGCCTTCAAGTTTTTCCAACGCTTGGCTTGCGTTGACAGCTTCAACAATAGCATAATCTTCTGCTTCCAATACCCTGCGAATTAAACTTCTATTGTCTGGATTATCTTCCACGTAAAGAATGATGCCTTTTTTAACTTCTAGCGTCATATGAGTTATCTCCGAATTGAATTCTACTGTAAGATAAAAAACGCCTACATAACAGCAACCTTACAAATAAGAACAAAAAGCCGAGGTAGGCAATTCCTCGACTTGAGTTTGAGCGGGTGATGGGACTCGAACCCACGATATCTTGCTTGGGAAGCAAGCGTTCTACCACTGAACTACACCCGCTTGCGGGAACAGCGTGGATTATACGCTAGATGGAAAAGGCATGTCAAGCATGATGAAAATCACGCTTCATTTCCAACCCGTTTACTGATTGCGTTTCAATAGCATGTTCGCCAACTCTAACATTGCTTCGCCTGCTGCGCCGCGTGGATTGGACTCACTCAGGTATTTCAGCGCTGTTTGCGTTTCCTTCTCAGACAATTCCTCGGCATAACTTCTGCCGCCTTCATCTTCAAGTTGAGCGGCAACTGCTTTTACTTCGTTGGCTGTGATCGGTCCCTGCTTCCATCTATCAGCAAATTTACCCTGCCTGCCAAGCGCATACAGCACGGGCAGTGAATTTTTCCCCTCGACCAAATCACTGGCTGTGGATTTTCCCGTCACTGTTTCATCGCCCCAGATGCCAAGAATGTCATCCTGCACTTGAAACGCAAGCCCCAGATGATAGCCAAATTGACGATAGGCTTCCTGCTCCGTCTCTCCTGCATTTCCAAGCAAGGCGCCGATGTGCGTACATGCAGAAAGCAGGGCTGAGGTTTTCCCGCCGACCATGGGCCAGTAATCTTCAAGACTGAGATCGGTGCGCTCTTCGTAGGACATATCCAGGTACTGTCCACAGGTTAATTCAAGGCAGGTATCATGCAAAATGGTGGCAGTCCGTGCCACAGTTGAGGCAGGATGCGCTTTGATTAAATCCATGACCGCCCGATTGGCGATGACAAACATCGCATCTCCAACATTGATCGCCATCGGCACGCCCCATTTTGTCCACACGGTGGGTCTTCCTCGGCGTTTGTCCGAATTATCCTGCACATCATCATGTACAAGGCTAAAGTTATGCACCAATTCCACCGCCGCCGCGGCAGGCAGTGAAGTTTGCCAATCTGCTCCCAGCGACGCAGTTGCCAGCAGCACAATCAGCGGACGAATCCGTTTGCCTGTGGCTTCCCGTCCCGCGCCTTCGCCCGTCCAGCCCATGTGGTAGGTGAGCATCTCATGAAAGTGACGTGTCCTATCAGCGTTGAGACGCGCAACCTGAGATTGAAGTTCTTTTTCGATAGCCGGCAGCATCACTTCAATATGTTGTTTTAGGTTCATGTTCTTCCTTTTTGATAAGCATCCCGAAGGTTCGTAAAACGCGGTAAATTTACAACCTTCAGGATGTTGACTACAATAACTGACGAATTTTCAACTCATTCTCTAAATGTTCAGGAGAAATAAAATGCACCGTGTCGAAGCCCATTTTTCTGGCGGTGATGATGTTGGGTTCAGAGTCGTCAATGAACAGGCATTGGCTGGCTGGTTTGCCAATTTTTTGCAGGCATAATTCAAATATCTCAGGCTCTGGTTTGATCAACTTTACTTCGCCTGAAATGATGATCTCATCAAACAAGTTTAGAAACTCAAATTCGTGGCGGACAACTGCAAATGTTTCTGCTGACCAATTGCTTAAGCCGTATAGCGGAATATTTTTTTCCTTAAGCATCTGTAGAAGTTTAATAGTGCCTTCGATTCCACCGGTGACCGATTCTTTGAAATATTCATAGTAAGCGCTGATTAAGTGCGCGTGGTGCGGAAATTCTTGTGAAAGTTCTGCAATGGCTTCGGAGAACGGGCGTCCTTTATCCTGTTGCGCGTTCCATTCCATAAAACTGATCTCTGCCAGAAAATCTTCCATTGCCTGGGGCTGCTCTGGAAAAAAACGGGAATATAGGTTGCGCGGATTCCAGCCAATTAGCACGCCACCAAAATCAAAAATAACTGCTTGTATTTGTTCTGTCATTGTTTTTCCTTTAATCTCCAAACTTCAAATCCTGCATAGCCTGTTGAACCAAGTTTTGCAAATTGTTTCTCTGTCCATTTTGAGAACATGCCCGCGTTTGAGTCTGCGGGGTCGTACAGCAAGGCTTCGTTGATCACAAATCCCTGTTGTGTGTTGTAGTTGTTGACCGAATACGCGCGCCCCAGCCTGTCTACTCGATTGACGATAAGCATGTGTTCAAAATTTCCGCCTGTGCCAGAATAGATGTAAATGAAATCTCCAGGCATAAGTGGATTTGCCGTCCAATCGAACTGGTCTATTCTAACTTTATATCTTGTATCTGAATATTTTTCCTGAGGGAATACAGATGCAATCAACTTACGGTCTTTTCCAAGGTCGGGGTTGATGAGAAAAAAATCATGCGCCACAAGATCCGCGCTCAATAGTCCGGCTTTTTGCAGAATTGCAATTGACAAAGGTCCGCAAGTGGTGCTTGGGTCTGAAAAGCGGAGTTGATTGATCATCACCGATATTTGTTTGCTTTGTTCGTATGTCGGCGCGATAAAAGAGAGGGATGCTTCGTACAGTTTGATCTGTTGCTCTTGTGTGAGCGGTCCCACAAAGGAAATTTCTCCATTTGCAACCTTCATTTCACTTGCAGTTAATGTGGCTGTTGGCGAAGGGAGTGGGGTTTGCGTAAACGTGAGTGTTGGGATGACCGTGGCGGTTGTTGTTGCTGTTATTGTAAATGTGGCTGTGGATATAGTCTGAATGGTTGGTGTAATGGCTGCGCTGGGCGTACTTCGAACACCAAACAATGAATTTTCCTTGTTTGTATTAAATCGAGGCGCGATAAAGTAGCTCACAAAAAAAAGACTGGCCACCAGTGCGCCAATCCCAAACCCATAGCCGAGATATTTTATATCTGTAGATCGCATGGGGCATATTTTAGCCGATAAGATGGGGAATAGGAGAAGAAAAAATTGATGTGATCACAGGGAAGAGTCTCTAAAACATCCACGGGTATCATCTCAATACTTCAGGGTAAATAGGTGACTGTCACCTATTCTCGTATTTTTGAGAAGGTACATCCACGGGCGTTATGTTCTCTGTGCTGAGTGGTTTTCGCTGCCTATTTTTTGACATTTCGATCTTGTGCGATAGGGCAATATCGCATGGTATAACTATGCGTTTTATTATGTGCGATGCATAAATTTACCTTAGAGGAAAAAATTGACAGACTCATCTAAACTTTCTTCCGTTTTACAAACCTACACGCGCAGTTTTGCGCCGCTCAAGAATCGAAATTTACGTATTTACCTTGGCGGGCAAGCCATCTCTCTGCTTGGCACATGGATGCAAGCCACCGCCCAAAGTTGGGTGGTCTGGGAATTAACACACGCCGAAAGTTCGCTCGGAATTGTGGTTATGCTCAACACCCTGCCGCTTTTTCTCTTGGCTCCGTGGGCAGGTTCCATTGCCGACCGCTTTAACCGCCGTGCCATTTTGCTCATTACACAAAGCATTGCCATGATTCTTGCTTTCACATTGGCGTTTCTTATTCAAACAGGCCTTGTACAAATTTGGCATATCTATTTATTTTCGCTAATTTTGGGCATTGTTAATACGCTTGATTTTCCCGCGCAACAAACTTTCATTGGTGATCTCTCTGGAATGGGGCAGGTACGCCAGGCGATCACACTCAATATTATGGGGTTGCAAGTAGCGCGAATGTTAGGTCCCGCCATTGCGGGTGTCGCGCTTAAATTGGTTGGTTCTGCCGCTGCATTTTGGATCAACGGCGCAAGTTTCTTTGTTGTGTTGATCAGCCTGTTGCTGGTGCGTTCACACCAAGCCGAAAGCAAGCATCCCAACGGGCGCGGTCAATTCCGCGAGACGTTGCAATTTATCCGCTCCCAGCCGCGCATGATCGATTTGATGATCTTCGCCACGCTGGTCACCTTCTTCGGCTTGGCGGTTTTTAATATCCTGCCCTCGGTGGCGGATCATGTCCTTAATGGGGATTCTCAAACCTTCGGGCTTTTACTCGGATCGTCGGGAGCGGGCGCGTTGATCTCCACCCTGATTCTGCTTCCGCTTTCTCAGGCATCAAAACGCGTTGGGCAAATTGTGATTGGTGCTGCGGCATGGATGGGTATGTTTTTTCTGCTATTGTCGCAATCTACATGGCTGCCTCTTTCGATGGTTGCGATATTTTGCGCCAGCCTTGGCGCTCCGCTGGTGATGACAACCGGCTTGGGCGTTCTGCAAATGCTTGCACCCACAGATATGCGGGCGCGCATTATTAGCCTTTTCACCATGCTTACTTTTGGTATGCAGCCACTGGCTTCGCTTGCCATTGGTTATAGCGCGGAACTTATTAACACGCGCGCGGCGATATTGATCAATGCCGTCTGTTTACTTACTGGCGCATTGCTCATGCTCTTCTTTCGTCATGGGTTGCGCCAGTGGGAATTGCACCCCGTCGTCCATTCGCCGGTCATGTCGAAAGCCGATTGATTTTCAAAAGGTAAATCAGCAATTTTCATTGGGAAAAAGCACTTCACATAAAACATCCGAAGTCTCGAAGACTTCGGATGTTTTACTTACCCAGTAGTCTGTGGGTAATATTTTTTCATGCTGGGAGTTGCTCAGGGTAAATACACATTATTGGCTTTTGGTGTATCATCGCCCAGAAACATAATGGACTGAGTAAATCGTCGAAAATAATTTTACAAACCATCCCGGTTCTTTCCGGGGAGTGGCTCCCGAAAGACGAATGTGAGTCTAAAAAGTTTCAACGGTTAACCCAAGATAAAACTTCCTGAATCGAGGCAAAAATGTCATCCGCAGACAAATACATTCTCGCAATTGATCTGGGCACATCAGGACCGAAAGTTGCATTATTCTCCACGAAAGGAGAATTGGTTGGCAGTGAGTTTGAGGAAACGAAGGTTATACTTTTTCCCGATGGGGGGGCGGAACAATCGCCAGATGAATGGTGGAGTGCAATCCAAGCGGCGAGTAAACGCCTGCTCGCCAAAGGGTTGATTTCCAATGATGACATTGTTGCAATTGCATCCACTGCCCAGTGGTCTGGTACTGTACCTGTGGATCAAGATGGCAATGCTTTGGGCAATGCCATCAATTGGATGGATTCCCGTGGAGCGTCCTACATTCACAAAATGGTTGACGGACCTTTCAAGATTGAGGGATACGCGCTGGCAAAACTTCTCAAATGGATTCAACTGACAGGTGGGATTCCGGGCAATTCAGGCAAAGACCCAATTGCTCATATTTTATATCTCAAGCATATTCACCCCGATATTTATCAACGCGCCTACAAATTTCTTGAGCCGATAGATTACATTGGGCTGCGCTTGACAGGTCAGTTTGCCGCTTCATTTAATTCCATAACCCTGAATTGGGTAACTGATAATCGAAATATTGAAAATGTTACCTACCACGATGGATTGATCAAACTCTCGACCATAGACCGCGCAAAACTGCCTGACCTGAAACCTGCGAATGCGATCCTGGGATTTTTGCGCCCCGACATTGCTCGTGATTGGGGTTTGCGCGAAGATGTTCAGGTGTTGATGGGCTCTCCGGATGTCCACTCCGCCGCTGTCGGGTCGGGAGCGGTGCGTGATTATGAACCCCATCTATATATTGGCACATCCGGCTGGTTAATCTGTCATGTCCCATTCAAAAAGACCGATCTTTTCCATAACTTGGCTGCTCTGCCTTCAGCAATACCAGGGCGATACCTGCTGACTAATGAGCAGGAATCTGCCGGGGGCTGCTTGCAATATTTGCGTAATAACATTCTTTTTCCACAAGACGAATTATCCATAGGCAAGAGACCCGAAAACGCCTATCAATTATTGGATCAAATGGCTGAGCGGACTCCCGCAGGCAGTGGCAAACTGATCTTCACTCCCTGGCTTTATGGAGAGCGCACGCCCGTTGACGATCACCTTGTGCGCGGCGGATTCTATAATCAATCACTTAGTACAACCCGCGCTGATATGGTGCGCGCTGTTTTTGAGGGCGTGGCGTATAACTCGCGCTGGCTATTAAAATATGTTGAGCAATTTAACAAACGGCGCGTTGAATCCATCAACATTGTTGGCGGTGGCGCGAAGTCAAATATCTGGTGCCAAATTCATGCGGATGTGTTGAACCGTCCCATTCGGCAGGTGCAAGACCCAATTGAGGCAAATGTGCGCGGCGCGGCTCTACTCGCCTCTGCTGGTTTAGGATATTTGAAATATGACGAAATTGGCACGCATGTGAAAATTGCAAATACTTATATGCCCAACCCCGACCATCGCAAAATTTACGACGAACTGTTTAACGAATTCATTGCGATCTATGAGAACAACCGCAAAATATACGCGCGGCTAAATCGTCAACACTAAAATTGGAGAGCAGTCATGAGTTGGAAAGATACGGTTTTTAATCTGGTGGGTAAACTCAATCCGCGTTTTTTGGCATTTGCTGAAAAACAAATGAAAAATATTCCAGGTGTCAGCCAAAAGATTGAAGGCGAGTACGCTGAAATCATGGTCGAACTGGAAAAATCGGTTAAGCCTTACAAAAACACATTTGATTCCTTTACCCAAATTCCGTCCGTTGGACGCGCTCATGCCGATATTCTGCGCGACATGGAATCCATGCGCGCGCTCGAAGAATCACATTGGAAGGAAGGTTTTATCTCAGGCGCGGTGTATCACGGCGATCAGGAACATATTGATTTTCTAAATCAAGTGTATGCCATCAACTCGCAGAGCAACCCGCTCCATGCAGATGTTTGGCCTAGCGCAAACAAGTTCGAGGCTGAGATTGTGGCGATGACCGCAAACATGCTTGGCGGGGACGGGCAGGATGTTTGTGGGACGCTCTCTTCTGGCGGCACCGAAAGCATTTTGCTTGCGATGAAAACCTATCGCGATCAAGCGCTGGCTGAGAGAGGGATCACCAACCCTGAAATGATCGCACCTGTTACAGCGCACGCCGCATTCGATAAAGCCAGCCAATACTTTAATATCAAAATGGTACACATCCCAGTGGATGAAAATTTCCGCGCAGATGTGAACGCCGCGAAAAAGGCAATCACAGCCAATACGATTGTGATTGTTGGTTCAGCGCCGTCCTTTCCGCATGGCGCCATTGACCCCATTGCAGAACTCTCTGAACTCGCCCGCGAGCACAACATCGGCTTTCATACCGATGCCTGTCTTGGCGGGTTTGTCCTGCCGTGGGCTGAGAAGTTGGGCTATCCAGTGCCGTCGTTTGATTTCCGCTTGCCGGGCGTTACATCCATGTCGGCGGATACGCATAAATATGGCTACGCCGCAAAAGGCACATCGGTTGTGTTATATCGCGGCCAGCAGTTGCGGCATTTTCAATATTACACAAGCACCGAATGGCCCGGCGGGTTGTATTTTTCGCCCACTTTTGCGGGAAGCCGACCAGGCGCATTAAGCGCGGCTTGCTGGGCCGCAATGACTTCCATTGGAGCAGAAGGCTATCTATCAGCGACGAAAAAAATCCTTGAAACAGCCGCAGCCATCAAGCGGGGTGTGAACGAAATTCCCGAATTGCATGTTCTCGGTGATCCGCTTTTTGTTGTCGCATTCGCATCAGAATCAATCAATGTTTATAAAGTGTTGGATTACATGGCGCATAAAAAATGGAGTTTGAATGGTTTGCATAAGCCAACGTGTGTCCATTTATGCGTCACCTTGCGCCACACACAGCCTGGAGTTGCTGAGCGCTTTCTTGCAGACTTGCGCGAGGCAGTTGATCATGTCAAGGCGCACCCCGAAGAGAAAGGGACGATGGCTCCAGTTTATGGCATGGCGGCAACTGTTCCTTTGCGCGGCATGGTCAGTGACTTGCTCAAAAAATACCTGGATGTGATCTTCAAAGCCTAACTCGGACAAGCCGAAAGATATTTAACCACGGAGAACACGGAGATCACTGAGAAAATTATTTAAAAACCTCCGTGCGCTCTGTGTTCTCTGTGGTAAAGATTTTCTTGCTTTTCGCGCAGCGGCAAGGATTTAGCTTCCAGCCTCACTAAGTAATATCAGTAATATTAAAGGTGTGATTATTGATTTCTTGACACATTCTGTTTGCAATTGTAAAATCTTTTGGTTTCAATTTTTTTAAAACGCTTCATATTATTTATTGCGCAGGTTTAATTATCGGTATATTCCGATGGTTTTAGTCTGCTTGCATGCAGGTTGCGTTGTAAAAAATCTCAAATTTTTGTTCGGAGGTAATATGGATATTCTTTGGTTAGGCACTCGTCATGGTCTAAATGACTTTGAACAGGTTGCCATTGTGATGGTTTTGGTTGCAGCATTTATCAGCCTGCTGTATGCCTGGTGGTTGCGTAGCACGGTGCTCAAGAAGGACAAAGGCACCGAAAAAATGCAGGAAGTTTGGAACGCGATCCGTATTGGCGCAGATTCTTATCTTAGCCAGCAGCTTAAGACAATTTTGCCGTTGATTGGCGTTTTGACGGTGGTCATGTTCTTGAGCGTTTACGTTGTTCCACCAAGTCTTGAAGCCCGCGAAGAGTTTAAGGCTTTTGGCGATTCAGGCATTACATTTATCATCGCGGTTGGACGCACCATTGCTTTTATCATGGGTGCGTCTTTTTCATTAATCGTCGGTCAATGGGGCATGCGTATGGCTGTGCAAGCCAATGTGCGCGTTGCTTCTGCCTCCCGCCGTGGATTTAATGAAGCCCTTTCCATTGCTTACTACGCAGGCACATACACCGGTATGCTTACCGATGGTTTAGGCTTGCTGGGCGGTACTATCATCTTTATCATTTTTGGTAAAGCCGCCCCGGATGCTTTGCTTGGCTTTGGCTTTGGCGGTACCCTGCTGGCGCTCTTTATGCGTGTGGGTGGTGGTATTTATACCAAGGCTGCTGATGTGGGCGCCGACCTCGTCGGTAAGGTCGAAAAAGATATTCCTGAAGATGATCCTCGCAATGCTGCGGTTATCGCCGATCTCGTGGGCGACAACGTGGGCGACTGCGCTGGTATGGCCGCCGATATCTTTGAGTCCTACGAAGTTACGATTGTTTCTGGTTTGATCCTCGGTCTTGCTTTGGTCGCCGCTACCGGTGATTTGAAATGGATTGTGTACCCCCTCATCATTCGCGCGGTGGGCGTTATTTCCTCCATCATTGGTACGTTTACTGTGCCGATCTGGGAGAGTGTCAACCTGCCATTTTTGGGTCGTGCTCATGACGCCGAAGAGTCGATGTTCCGCTCTTACGAAGTTTCGAGCATTTTCACCATCATCGTTTCCATCTTCCTGGCTCAATCCTATGCTCACGATTGGCGTCTCGCAGCTTTAACGGCTGTTGGTGTGGGTTTGGCGGTGGCTTTCAATCCGCTCACCTCATACTTCACCTCCACCAAGAAGCCTCCGGTCAAGGAAATTGTGGCATCCACGAAAACTGGACCCGCCACAACCATTCTTTCCGGTCTTTCCGTCGGTATGGAATCAAGTGTTTGGGCGCTGTTGGTGATTGCCATTAGTTTCATTATCGGCATCTTGCTGTACAGCAGTGATGGTCCGCAGTACGTGCTTTACGCCATCGCCATGATCGGTATTGGTATGCTCAGCCACACCGGTAATAACGTTGCCATGGATTCTTACGGACCCATTTCTGACAATGCAAATGGTATTGGCGAAATGGCCTGGCAAAACATGGAAGATGAAACCACATTGAAAGCCCGCCAGATCATGGCTGACTTGGATGCGGTTGGAAATACGACCAAAGCCATCACCAAGGGTGTTGCGATTGCGTCGGCTGTTATTGCTGCCGTCTCACTGTTCGCTTCCTACATCACCGATGTTGGACGCGTGCAGACCCAATTGGGAATTGCTGTGATGGATTCGATCCGCGTTTCAGATACGCGTGTGTTCGTGGGTCTTTTGCTCGGAGGCGCGCTGCCTTGGCTGTTCTCCTCGCTTTCCATTCGTGCTGTTACCCGCGCGGCTGGTCAGATTGTTGAAGAAGTACGCCGTCAGTTTAGACTTCCGGGTATTATGGAAGGCACCAAGACGCCTGACTACGCTCGTGTTGTGGGTATCTCCACTGCTTCAGCGCAAAAGGAACTTATTCCGCTGGCGACTATTGCCGTGTTGATGCCGTTGATTGTGGGTCTGGTGCTTCAAGTAGAGGCTCTAGGCGGCTTCCTGGTTGGCATCATTCTCTCTGGACAATTGCTGGCAGTATTTTTGTCCAACGCCGGTGGCGCATGGGATAATGCCAAGAAATCCATTGAAGACGAACCGCGCAACCTGAAAGAGAACACCGGTAAGGGTTCCGAGCGCCATAAGGCGGGCGTGGTAGGTGATACAGTCGGCGATCCGATGAAGGATACCGCTGGTCCTGCCTTGAACCCGATGATTAAGGTCGCCAATCTGGTTTCCCTGTTGGCTGCGCCAATCATCGTTAAGTATCCGATGATACAGACAAATGGCTCGATCAACTTTGTTGTGGTTTTCGTGGCGTTGGGTTTGCTTGCCGCTACCATTTGGGCTATTTCTCGCTCCAAGGCTCCAGTCAAAGAACTCGCATAAATTTTGAAATGTAAAAAAAGAGCCTGTCGCAAAGACAGGCTCTTTTTCATTTAACGATGCAACATTTTTTGATATATTCTTTTGTTAGCAAATTCTCGGTAACATCTCGCCAGCCAGCATATCCACGAAGCAAATTCTCGGTAACATCTCGCCAGCCAGCATATCCACGATGCGGGTACTGCCCAGTGCGGTCTTGAGCAACACGCGCGATTTTGGCTCGGCGGTGATTTCGCCGATAATGACCGCGCCCTCGCCGTAGCGCGTTTGTTTCATTGCCGACAAAACTTTCTCTGCGTCTTCTTTGGCGACGATGGCGACCAGTTTGCCTTCGTTGGCAACGTACAACGCGTCGAAGCCGAGCATCTCACACGCCGCGTTGACTTCCGCATGAACGGGAATGGACTGCTCTTCAAGCGAAATCCCGACATTGGATTGTACAGCAATTTCATTCAACGTCGTTGCCAATCCGCCACGGGTGGGGTCGCGCAAAACGTGGACATTGTTGCTGGCATCGAGCATGGCGTCAATCAAATGGTTGAGCGGAGCCACATCACTTTGAATCGTGGATTCAAATCCTAACTCGCCGCGCGCGCCCAAAACCGCAATGCCGTGGTCTCCAATTGAGCCAGACAGGATCACGACGTCGCCAACTTTGGCTTGCGCCCCGCCGATGTTGACTCCCTCGCGCACCACACCCACACCTGCGGTGGTGATGTACAGCCCGTCCGCTTTTCCTTTTTGAACAACTTTGGTGTCGCCCGCCACAATTTGCACGCCCGCTTCATCAGCGGCGGCTTTCATCGAAGCAACCACCAGTTTGAGCGTTTCCATCGGCAGACCTTCTTCAAGAATAAATCCCGCTGTCAGGTAGAGCGGCTTCGCGCCGAGCATTGCCACATCATTGACCGTGCCGCAGACCGCCAGTTTGCCAATATCTCCGCCAGGGAAGAACAGCGGAAAGACCACATGCGCGTCGGTGCTGATGGAAAGTTTTGCGTGCAGGCTGGATTCAAGTTGCGCCGCGTCATCGCCCGCGCGCAAGGCAGGGTTGTCAAACGCGGACATGAACGCCTTTTGAATCAACTGGTGACTCATGCGTCCGCCCGCGCCGTGTCCCATTACAATTTGTTCGCCATGCGGCAACGGCGGAGCGCAGACCGCGCCTTCGATGTTGATTGTTTCGTCAGTCATAAAACCTCTTGGGGGAAAACAGGTGATAAGGTAATTGGGTGATTAGGAATCAGGGGTTCCCTAATTACCTAATCCCTATTTCCCAATTACCTATCTCCCGTATTTGTAGTACGCCGCGCACGCGCCTTCCGATGAAACCATCGTCGCGCCGAGCGGATTTTCGGTGGTGCATTCTTTTCCAAAGGCAGGGCAGTCGTGCGGCTTTTTTAAGCCCTGCAAAATTTGCCCCGCGATACACAGCGATGATTCCTGGGTGTGGATGTCGCCAACGTTGAATCGTTTCTCGGCGTTGAACGGGTCAAACTCAGGGCGTAGGCACCAGCCGCTCATAGGGATCATGCCAATGCCGCGCCAGGTGCGGTCACATTCCATGAATACTTTGTTGATTGCCGCCTGCGCAGGTTTCAAACCATCAAAAGTCACAGCCCGCTGATAGGCGTTGGCAATTTCAATTTTGCCCGCTTCGAGCAGTTGCACGGTTGTCAAAATTCCCTGCACAATGTCGAGCGGTTCAAAACCTGTCACGACCATTGGGATTTGGAATTCCTCGACCAGCGGCGGATATTCGTGATAGCCCATCACCGCGTTGACATGCCCTGCCAACAGAAATCCCTGCACGCGATTATGCGGCGAACCTAAAATCGCTTTCATGGCAGGCGGCACGCGGACATGCGATACCAGCGCAGAGAAATTCGTCAGCCCAAGGCGTTGCGCGTGAATCACGCTCATCACATTTGGCGGCGCGGTGGTTTCAAATCCAATTGCAAAAAAGACAACCTGCTTGTCTGGATTTTTTTGCGCCAGCGCAACCGCATCCAGCGGAGAATAAACCACGCGCACATCCCCGCCCTGCGCTTTCACGGAAAATAAATCGCGACCAGAGCCAGGCACGCGCAGCATATCGCCATACGAGCAGAAAATTACATTCGGTTGCGAGGCAATCGCCAGCGCCTTGTCAATCAACTCCAGCGGAGTGACGCACACGGGACAGCCAGGTCCATGCACCAATTCAATTTCAGGCGGCAGCAACTGGTCAATGCCGTGACGCACAATTGCGTGAGTTTGCCCGCCGCAGATTTCCATCAACGTCCACGGGCGCGTCACGGTACGACGGATTTCTTCAATTACGCCCTTCACCAACGGGGCGTTGCGGTACTCGTCAACGTATTTCATGGCTGATAGCGCGGGATGCTTTGTACGGGTTCTTCGCCCAATTCTTCTTCAATGCTGCCTATCTGCCGCAACAGTTCGAGCGTTTCCATCGCTTCGGATTCGCTTAACACGCTGATTGCAAACCCCACGTGGATGATGCAATATTCGCCAATCTCAGCCTCTTCCACATAGTCCAAACAGGCTTCGCGGAAGATTCCGCCAAAGTCTACTTTTGCCATGTGAAGTCCGCCCTTCTCGTATTTTTCAACAATTTTTCCAGGTACGCCTAAACACATTTTATTCTCCTTATTACAAACCCTAAAGGTTTCGAAGATCTTTAGAGACTGTTTAATAATTTCACCACGAAGTTACCAAGACACAAAGCCACAAAGTTTTTCCCTTCGAGTCTTTGAGACTTTGTGCCTTTGTGGTCAAAAAGCAGGCTTATTAAACAGTCTCTTAGGGTCTCAATTTACTTGCGGCAATAACAGCCTGCCCCAGTGACAATCCGCCGTCATTTGTCGGCACTTCGTGATGTATGTATACTTTGAAACCCTCATTCCTTAATAGTGACGAAGTACGTCCTAATAGGGTGATATTCTGCCAGACTCCGCCCGACAAAGCCACCTCATTAATTCCCGTTTCAGATTTGATTTTCAGGCAAATTTCCCGCGCCGACTCAGCCAGCCCGTTGTGGAATCTGGCGGAGATTTTTGAGATGGAGACTCCCGCCATCACATCCTTGATTAACGCCTCGACAACGCTTCGTACCTCGATCCTTCGACCTTGCTCAGGACTATCCTGATTCAATCCGAAGGAATATTTCCCCGCTTCAGCCGAATCCGCCAAGGCCTCGAACTCGATAGCCGCCTGCCCTTCGTAATTGACTTTCTGCCGCACACCAGCCAACGCCGCCGCCGCATCAAACAAGCGTCCCATCGAAGAGGTCATAGGCGTGTTGATTTTTCGCTCCAACTGCGCGCGTAAAATCGTTTGGTCTTGGGCGCAGAATTCCGCCACCGAGTCGAGCCGCTCATCCCATTCCAAGCCAAGACTCCACAACAAAGCCAGCGCGGTTCGGGCAGGTTTCTTGATTGCCGCATCTCCACCGGGCAATGGGAAATATTCCAGATGAAACGCCCGCTGATACGATTTGTAATTCGCGACCAAAATCTCGCCGCCCCAAATTGCGCCATCATCGCCATAGCCTGTGCCGTCAAACGCAAGCCCAATCACGGGGCGTGAGCCGTCCAATCCATGTTCCGCCATGCAAGCGGCGATGTGCGCGTGGTGATGTTGAACGGCAATAGTGGGTAAGTCCTCCCGTTCTGCTCGTTCAAGCGCGTAGCGTGTAGCCAAATAGTTGGGGTGTAAATCGTGGGCAATGGCTTCTGGTTTCACGCGGAACAATTTCTCAAAATGCTCCACGCCCTGCTCAAAGGATTGCAGTGTTTCGTAATTTTCCATGTCGCCAATGTGGTGGCTGAGGAAGGCGTAATTTTTATTCGTGATACAAAACGTGTTTTTCAACTCCGAGCCAGCTGCAAGAATTTGTGGCACATCAAAGGGAAGTTTTACTGGGAAGGGGGAATAGCCACGCGAGCGGCGGATGGGATAAATCGAGTAACGAGAAACGAGTGACGAGTTTTCCTCGTTACTCAGCGCCTCATTACTCATTACTCTAACCACCGAATCGTCACATCGAATATGAATATCGCGGTTGTGCATGAGAAAGGCATCAGCCAGTTTGAAGAGCCGTTTGCGGGCATCATCGTTATCTGTTGCAATGGGTTCTTCGGATAAATTTCCGCTGGTCATGACGAGAGCAGTAAATAGTGAATAGTAATTAGTAAATAGTAAATAGTGAAGCGGTGTGTAGGGGAGCATCACGCCGAGCCAGTCTTGTTTGGGTGAAACTTCTTCAACAATGTTTGACTCTGGTTTCTTTTTTAGCAAAACAATCGGGCGGGCGGTGGATTGGAGCAGGTCGCGTTCTGCTTCGCTGACATGGCAATGTTTTTCGATGGTTTCGATGTCTGGCATCATCAGCGCGAAGGGTTTATCCACGCGCAGTTTGCGGTTGCGGAGTTCGGTCACGGCGGTTGAACTGGTCGCGTCACACGCCAAATGAAATCCGCCAAGACCTTTGATGGCAAGGATTTTTCCTTCGGCGAGAAGGCGTTGGGTTTCGGAAATGGCTTCGCCGTAATTGGTAATTGGTAATTGGTAGTTCGTATTCCCTGTTTCCAGCCAAATATGTGGACCACACACGGAACACGCAACAGGCTGTGCGTGAAATCTTCTATTTGTCGGGTCTTCGTATTCTCGTTGACAATCCGCGCACATCGGGAAATCAGCCATTGTGGTTTTCGGGCGGTCATACGGAATATCTTTGATGATGGTGAAGCGCGGTCCGCAGTTGGTACAGTTGATGAATGGGTAACGATAGCGCCTGTCATTCGGGTCGAGCATTTCGCGCAGACAGTCGGGACAAATGGATACGTCAGGCGAGATGGGCTGGAACGCGCCGTCCACACTTTCAGAGTGGAGAATTTCAAAGGAACTGAATCCGCTGGCGGGTTGGTTGGAGGCGGAGAATTCGTCTATGCGGGAAAGTGCTGGGGCTTCGTCTCGTAATTTTTGGACGAATAAATCCAAGGCGTCTTGATTTCCATCCACTTCAATTTCAACGCCTGCGGAGGTATTTTTGACCCAGCCTTTGAGGTCGAGGCGCGTGGCAAGGTTATAAACAAAGGGTCGGAAACCGACCCCTTGCACGATGCCTGTAATGTGGATGCGCGCGCCTGACATGGGAGATTGGTAAATGGTAATT
>JFJP01037750.1_pt1 | contig 56092 bp, 148 predicted proteins | sample 431651 | NCBI WGS metagenome assembly JFJP01 (sample SAMN02602958, study PRJNA72255) | Microbial mat metagenome, whole genome shotgun sequencing project. | biome: fresh water; feature: sink hole; material: water; isolation source: purple microbial (photo- and chemosynthetic) mats found in... | reverse complement strand
GAAAAACAAAATGAAAGAATTTTTTAATAAATCAATAAGAGCATTGAAAGAATTGCTCTTATTTCCTGTTGGTGGTAATTTTAACAAAAACGGACAACAACACCTTTACAACCAATTAGTTAAATCTAACCCGACAGGTTTTTGTGGTTTGACAGATTGGTTTAAGAGATGTAAACCCATTCTGACAACGACAAGCATTTTCGACAGAGTTAGTAAGTCGACAAAGTGGTGTAATCTGACAGATTGTGTTGAAAGAAAAACTAGGTATAAAATTTACGAATATATTTTTGTTTTACCTTATAATTATACGAGAATGATACTATGCGACTTATTACAGACACTGAAGGAATATCAAATTATTGTAACTATAATCACTATGGTTATATCTGGCACGACAGTATATTTTTTAATAGAAAATAGGTTTTCAATAATAGAAACCGAATTTAACCCAATAAATAAAAACTTTCAAATTGGCGATAAAAATGTGTTTATTGGTAGTGGTATTGAATTTACTATAATAAATAGAACGACAACGTTATCTATAATAAGAAACCAACCTACCGTATGGTTAGAATATCAATATGGGTTTAAAAACATGTACCGAACAAAACTAATTGAGATAACCGATAAAGTCATTTTTAAAACGGATATAAAATTTCCATTGACAATAAAAGATAGAAAAGGTAGATGTTATCTCTTATATAACCTAAGAACTGAGTTTTATGGTGATTTACGAAAAGACTTTGAAAATGAAGAAATAATATCTATTTCAATTTATTTGAAAGGTGTGAATGACGTAACAAAAAAAGAATTCGAAACAGAAAAATATAAATTAAATAGAAACATATATCTATCTAAGTTCGACCCGAATTTACCAATTGATACTATTATGGAGATAAATAACAAGCTATCTGAAAATGACAAACGAAAATAAAACACCGAAATACGGTGGAACACATCAACCACAACTACATTTTCTCCTATAACGAAAGAAAATAAAACTACCACCAACATACGCCTATGTGTAATAAGCTGATTCAGTGGGTGTTCGAGTTGCAGTAGGCCGTATAAGCGTTATAGTAGGTCGACAGGTTAGTATCTCGCAACTCAGCTTACTACACATAGCCTCGGTCGTTAAAAAATCATAAATGATTTTGTTTATTCAAATAAAAGTCGTACATTTGTATTATAATTTAAAAACAGAATTAAAAATTAAAACTATGTGGACAATTAGATACACGGTAGATGGTAAAAACATGGAATCATTCAATTCAGATGTTGAAGGTACTATATTAGATGCAATAGAAGATTTTTGGTCGAAAGGGCTACAAATACATTGGATAACCACAATTTCAAACGAAAATAGATAATAAGATGAACATACTTGAAGTACTTATAAATAGATTAAAAAAATTAAACATCAATGTAAAACTAGCTGGTAACTATCCATGGATTTATATTGACATGATAAATGGTAAAAAGGTTGTTGAAAAATTCAAAGCTGAACATGGTTTTACAATAGCGTTTTCTCCAATTAGGAAAGATCAAGTGATGGAATTCACCGATATTAGTGAGATTATTAAACTTATTAGAAAATATAAATAAAAATGGAAAAACAATTTGTAAGTTATGAAATAAGTAAGGAGTTAAAAGATTTAGATTTTGATGAACCTTGTTTTGCTTATTATGACGGTTCTGAAATGTTAGCAACACAATCAAAAAACTGTTTTGATAAAAAAAATTATAATCACCACAAAGGAAGTACTTTCTATTCCGCACCGTTACACCAACAAGCCATTTCATTTCTAAAAATAAAATATAATATTTTAGTAGCTGAGTTCTGGGATGGATGGGGTGTGGCGAAGGAAGACGATGATTTTGTTGTTTACAAAGATATTGATGAAGCAATTTTAAAAGTAATAGAAATAATAAAAAATAAATAAAAATGGAAGATTATAGATATGGCTATCCAGAGCTATCAGAAGCTGGTCAAATTAAAACCAATGAAATAATTGAAAGATTTGCTAAAGAGCTATACGAAGTTTGTAATAAAACATTGTATGAATTTACGTGTAATATTGGAAATGAGATAGTCGACGATGATAGTTGGGTTAATATCAGGGAACAAACTAGATATGCACTACAAGGTTACCCTGCCAAAGGCAACTATAGTAGTGTCGACTGGAAGCAGGTTAGAAAAAATATCTTTGAAGAAAATCGAGAACAGATTATCAATGATGTTATTTTGGACAAAGAAAGGGAAATTGAAGAGTTGAAAAAGCAATTTGAAAGATTTAGTAATAATAGATTTTAATTGATGAAGGAATACACAAAGAAACAAGAAATATTTACAACCTATAGTTATGACGAAATCATTGAGATAATGGGACGAGTTGATTATGGGTGTTTTAAAGGTGTTGACCTCCACCACGGTTATCACGCTAATGTTGGTTATTATAAATTCACATTGAACAACCACCATCTAAATAATGAATATATCCTATATAAAGGTAGTTTAGCTGTCTTCGGTGATCAAGGTTCTTTTGAAATAATAAATTACATTGAACTATTAAATAAAAAATACGATGAAAAAATATAAGTTACTAATTCAAATCGGTTATCAACGTTTTGAACACAAAGAAACAGCTGACTCTGAATATAATTCTAGGAACAAGACTATTGATTTAGCAATGTCTAAGTTCGGTGTAAGTAGAGAAGATGTGAAAATAATTGAATGCAATTTGGTTGAAGAAGAAAAGAAATTGATTGATTTCAACTTAGATAGTTTAAAAAACATGTTCGGAATAAAATAAATAAAAATAGTTATGATTACATTGTTAATTTTCGTTATTATAGGAGTGGTTATTGGTTTTAGAAGTACACGCGGAGATGAATTTTTCTTACGCATTATGTTTTCTTTCGTTGGTGCGCTTGGGTTTTTGGTTTTCGGAGCTCTTTTCTTAGTGGTTAGTAGTGAATTTGTTCCAGATTCAGCTAAAACCATAGTAGGAAAACATGAATATTATATTTATAATCTACAAGACAATTCTCAAACATCTGGCAATTTTAGTTTAGGTTGTGGTAGAGTTCAAGAAAAAATGGTTTATACATTCTATATTAAAGGTTCAAATGGATATATTCCAGTAAATCTAAATGTTAGCCAATGTGCTATTGTTGAAACGGATAAAACACCAGAAGTAATTATTAGAACCTATGAATTTAAAAATAAAAATTTAGATAATTGGTTTTACGCTGATGGTCCAGACCCAAAATATATTATTAATGTCCCAAAAGGTACAATAGTTAGGAATTATAATTTAGATGCGAAATATTAAAAAACGAAATTAAATGAAAATATATAAATTAAAACAAAAATATCCAAACTCTCCAGAAATTGGTTTTGTTGTAAATGCAACACAATCAGAGTACTATGACTACAAACCATGGAGTTACCCACATCTATGGGAATGTTTTGAAAGCGATAAAACGATGATGTCAGTTGACAATGAATTAGCTGTCATCGGTGATAAAGTTTACTTTGAATATAATAATAGAGTACAATCAATGATTTTGAGTGAACAAACTATTGCTGGTTGTTACTATGAAAACAAAATATACAAACACGATCAAAATTGTCAAAACTATATAAATTCGTTGATAGATGTTCAAATTGAAAACGAACATATTGTTGGTGAAAATATTGATTTATATGGTGTCTGTGTTACAAATCAATGGATTAAAGGTGAAAATACAACATTTAGGATATTTGATAGACCAAGCTCAACAAATTGGAAATATTTTAGAACCGAAAGTCAAAGAGATAGCTATATTGAATTAAATAAACCGCAATACACTAAAAAGGAATTGTTGGATTTAGTGGAAGAAGTTATAGTCTATAAATGGATTAATGACGAAGGAAACGAACACATAACAGAGAGCGTAATTAAATTGAAAAAATTACAAAAGCTATTTGAGTTAAAAGAAACTAAATAATTTTGTTATATCAAACAGATATATTATCTTTGTATTATAATAATTTAAAGAACAAATAGAAATGAAAGAAATTAACATTGATGGAAAAACATTCCAATACGAAGTAAATAGTTTTGAGTGTGGTGAGTACGGTGCATTTACTGGTTATGAAACATTGTTTTATTATGGTTCAACTGAAATAGTTAGAAAAAAATATTTGGTTTTTGGTAAAGATATAATTGAAAATAAACCAACATTTGCTTTTAGTTTGTTATTAGATATCGAGGATCCAAATTATACTAAAGAAGAAATTAAAAAATTGTTGGATGCTAAAATCAAGATAATGAACAGGAAAATTGAAATTAAAAACGGAGAAATAATTTAAAATAAAGATGAGCCAAAGACACTACCCAATAAATAAAGAAATTGAAGTTGATATTAAACTAAAAATTCAACTACATGAAATTAGTAATTTTTTTAAATTAGATGAAAATGATTTAGAAAATGCTATTAATGAAATAAAAAATAAACTAGGTGAACATATTAAATATCAATTATTTGAAGAACAAGTATTTAATGATGACCTTTCAGAGAATTTTGATTCATTCAGTTATTCAATAAAATAATTTAAAATAAAATGATAGATTTTAAAACCTGGTTTGATACAAAACTCACAGTAGGTGGACATCCACAAAACTACTTATACAAAGATTTTAAATTTGATAAATACGATTATATTATCAATGTTTCAGATGAATATCAACCTTATAGACCTGATAACTTATTTTGGTTTCCGTTAAATGAATGCACACCAGATATTGGAATTAACTCAGTTTATGCAGCTATGATCATATTAGATAGAGCATTTAAACGAAATTTAACTGTTTATTTACATTGCCATGCTGGTGTAAATCGTTCTAAAACAGTGTATTATGCTTTCTATTACATGAAAACTGGTGAGCATCTTATCAAAAAAGTTGGAGACCATAATAATATGTTTATTTATAATTGTGAAAGAAATCATTTACCACCAGTAGATAAAATGGAAAAGTTTTTAAAGATGTTAGGTGAGGATTTGGATATTGAAAAAGAACATCATATCAGCTTAGATATGTTGAAACTCAAAGGTTTAGAAGTTAATTTGGATTATTAATTAAATAACAATAAAATGATTGATAAAGAAAGATTAGAGGCTCATTTGAATAATGGAAAAGTTGAATATATTATGTGTGCAGCTAACTGGGTTAATGATGGTTTTGACTACTATTATCAACCATACAACATACCAAGTGGGATTGTCTTCTGCGGATGGCGCCACGCCTGTATATTTCAACAATATAGAGATAGGTTTCCTTATGAAAAATATGCTAGAATAGAAGTTCAAGGTTTCCTAACTACTAAAAATAGATTTTTAACTAGAGCTGAGGCTTTGATATTGGTGAAAGAAAATGGTCAATTGAAAGGTGATATTATTGGTGGAGTATTAACGAGTGAAGATTTATGGTAATGAAAGCATACAAATTGTTTCGAGAATTGAAAGATGGGCAAATAGCACCATTGTTTATCAATAAAAAATTGAGAATTCCTATTGGTGAGTGGATGGAGGCAGAATGCCATCCAACTAAAGGGTTTAAAATCAGACCGTTCTGGCATTGTACAAGCGAACCAATTGCCCCACATTTATCAATGAAAGGACGTAGTTGGTATGAAATTGAAATGGAGGATTTTACCGAATTTGAAAGGCCAACAGCACAAGGTGGTTTATGGTTTTTAGCTGGGAAAATTAAAGTTATTAAAAAAATATAAGTTATAAAAGAAGAATTAATTAGTTTTGAAACAGCTAAAATAGCTAAAGAAAAAGGTTTTGATTTGGAAATCATCAATTATTTTAAAATTGGAATGATGTCTAAAGGATTAGTAGAGGAAACATGTGTATTATCTGAGATAAATTATAAATTTTCTGATAAACCTATATTTGCTAGACCAACCCAATCTTTATTACAGAAATGGTTACGAGAAAAACATAAAATATTTATTACAATAGAAACCATTTTAAAAGATTATAAATTGATTCATTGTTACGATATCATTTTAGTCTCAGATTCTATTGAAACAATTAATAATGTTAAAAGATTTAATCGTTACGAAGATGCCTTAGAAGCTGGATTAGTTGAAGGTCTAAAATTATTAAGTATTAATCCAATCTAATTCTTCTTGTTCATCTGATTGTAGTGGCCTATTGATATTATTTAATAACTTACTTTCCTGAGATGAATTTAAATAATGTATATTCTCCAATGCAACCAGAAGTAATGTTTTATTACCATCTTCAAAAACAATTGAAGGGTCATAAATTAGATTTAGCAGGTTATTATCAATTAAATCACCAATATCGTATTTTTTTGGTGCTTTTAAAATACCATTTTTCAATTTATAACCTAAAGTTTTAAAATAAGCGTTTTTAATATTTGACTGTAATTCATCTAATGTTTCAGTTCTAAGGTAATGTGGATGTCTTTTAATAGCTATCAATTGTTCGTTTTCAGGTAATTTATTAAATTCATCAACATACATATTTATAACGTTTTGACCACGAAGTAATTTATTTTTAAAATTAAATATATTGCCAACCACATAATCTCCAGATTCTGATCTTTTTAATTCACAATCATTTCTATTAATATCTACTTTTTTAAATTCAGTTGATGTTTTTGATAAATCATATATTACCGAACCATGCAATGTATTATCATATTTGTATACCCCACTAACATTTACGCCGTTATAACCATTATATTCCATTATAAGGGTTGACATTGATTGTGTATTGGTCTTATCAATCGAGTGATTTGAACACATTTTAATAAAGTCACGGTAGTCTGGTATATTCAATTTTAACACACTTAAATTATTTTTAACAATTAAATATCTCTGTGAAAAATTACTTGGTAATGTTTCTTTATATTTTATTGAATCATCAATGACATTGTATAAACCATTTATTTCTTTTAATGTTTGAAATAACGCATCACCTTGTTGTTCTGAATTAACTCTATACATATTTTTGTATAGATCCATATCAACTCGATAAACGCCCTTGTCAACCTGAATAAGCTCTGGATTTGTTTGTGGTTCATTGCCAGTTACTCTTGAGTCTTTTTCATTACAATTATAAGTTGAAAAATATAGGCCAGAACCAAAATGTCCTGTACCTCTACCGCGCATCTGATATTTATTATCAGAACCATATGGTTTAACATCACTAACATCCTTTAAATTACCGATATGATAGTTATAGTCAGCCTCCAACATTACTTTTTTAATAATATTACGTAAATTTTCTTCTGTTAGTTTTATTGTATCACCCATCTATTATTTTAGCTTTTATATATTATATAAATATAACCCAAACACTAAATTATCTTAAATAAACCTATTTTATTTGGTTATATCAAATAATATCCGTACATTTGTATCAAATTAAAAAACAATAAAAATAAAACATGGACATAAAATTAGAATGTAGTAACGCAAATATATCAGCCACTAGCAAATATAAAGTAGTGGTTGAATTAGATAATTTTGATATTGTAGAAATAGTTGACCATTTTGGTACTGAAGAGATATTAGATTACATTGATGTTGATTTTGTTAAAAGTTATTTTGGTTTAACGGAAATTGAGTAACATGAGTCAACCTAATTATTTCTTTAATGTTGAATATACGATAGAATATGGTATATACGTATAACCAACTGAAATTTTGAAAACTAATTTATGGGCAGCACAAGCACAGCATAAAATAGAGGACTATAGCTACGAATTTATTGATATAGTTGATGGTAAACACTTTACTGATAAGGATTTACTATATAATATAAAAATTTTCACTAATTTAAATAAACAGGAATTAGAAAACTATTTAAATGGTTGTTGCAATAATTCCGAATCTTATAAAATTTTATAAATAAAATGAAATCAATAAAAGAAATTTTTGAAATGATGTGCGATGAGATGCCTTATAACAGTGCATTTACATATACAAAACCGTATATCGTAGAAGCGTTGAAAATAGCACAAATGGAAGGTTATCAACAAGGAATTGATGATGCCAAGGAAATAATAATTAAATCAAATTTAAAGAAATGAAAACTCCAGAAGAATATTTAGAACAACATTTTGATGAATACGATGTTCGTATATCAGATTTAAAAGAAATGATATTAGCAACTCAGAAAGAGTCTTATAATGAGACTATTAAAGACGTAGAAAATAATATAGAGTGTGAAATCATTAAATCAAATGGATTTGAATACCCAACGGTTAAGTGGAGTTCAATTGATAAACTTAAAAAATGAAAATAGAAGAAGGAAAAATAATAGAAATAACCGAAGAAGATTTGTTTCAATATTATCTAAGTAGGGAGTTTGATGATGTTTACGATTTTGTAACATATAAGCGTTTATTTGAAGAAAATGGAACAAAAATAATTAATTGATTAAATAAAATGAAAGATCCAAAAGAATATATAAGTTCACATTTTTACACTAAACAGACAGAATTAGGCGAACAGTTATTAGGAATGATATTGGAAATACAAGAAGATTCATTCAAGGAAGGGTTAAAGGCTGGGGTGAATGGTCTATCAAATAATAAAGAACTTTTAACAAAATTATTAAAAAATTTAAAATAATATAATAAATGAAAAAAGGAGATATAGTTTTTGTAAAGCCACTTGGCTATTATTGTGATGATAAAATTAAAAAAGCTAAAGTAGTTACATGCGGTAATTTGTATTTTACTCTGGATGAAGTGATTGGAAATGATATTGTTGGTCACACTTTCAGAAACAAATTTAGTGTTCAAGAAATGAAAGACGTTTCAAAATACAGTCCTGAATATAAGGTTTATTTAACCGAAAAAGAAATCCAAGATGAAATTGATAGACCGAAATATATTGGACAAATAGCTGATTACCTGAAAGATATGACTACAGATGAATTAAAAAATCTAATTAATAAAAACTTTTAAAAAAATGAATAATAACAAACAATTTAGTATCTCATTTGATGAGGAAAATTATAGTGGAATTTTTGATTCAATCGAAGAAGCCATTGATGAAGCGAAAAATAGTAGTGAGGTAGATGTTTGGATTGGCGAAATAGTTGAACCAACATTCAAGGTAGATGCTCAGAACGTACTTGAGTGGATTGAAGAAGATTTCTACGAACAATGCGGAGAGCACGCTGATGGATGGCTTAGTCGAATTAAACAAAGTGAAATAAATCTTTTATCGGACAAACTAAAATCAGTCGTTGATGATTGGATGTTGGAAACAAATAACGTACCAACGTTTTATTCAGTAAACAATGCAAAGAAACATATTATTTTAAATGATTTAAATAAATAGTTGATTATGAGAACCATAAATGAAATTGAACTGGATATTGAGTCGATAAACCATAACATTGAGTCTAATTCAATAAAATTAAAGGAAAGACAAAAATTAGTTGAGTTTCATCAATCAATGGTTGTTAATTACAAAGAAGAACTGGAGCGGTTATATTCGCATTTAGACGAGGAAGAAGAACTATTATATAATTTAAAAAACTAAAAAAATAATAAGATGTACAGTAATTATGTAGATATTGATATAGATGTTTTTGAACATAAGCAAGAAATTCTTGAAGAAGGTTTTTCTGATGTCGAATTACTTGCTGAAATAGATAGGAGACTGTCACAAAAAGATTCAATTGAAAAAGATAAAAATGTTTTAAATTTGGATTTTGAAATAGATTTGTCAGATTATACTAGTGAGTTCATGGGTGATACAGCCAGTGATTTAGATTTGATAAATGAATTGGAAAATCGAAATTTTATTGTGTTAGAAAATGGTGAACAGCCTAATTTTGGTTATATAACTAAGTCGAAACTGGCTCAATGGTTAGGTTTAAGAGGCTGGTCAACTAAGAAACAAATTTTAGAAGAATTAGAAAAATTATGGTAAAACACGAAAATTATAAAAAAGAAGTTATGGCATTGCTAGGTGCCCATATCTATGAAGAAAATGGGGAGATAAGTGAATATGTTAAGAAACTATTTAAAGCGTTAGACTATTTAGTTTCTCAAATAGAATCCATTAAACGAGATTTAGAAAATAAAGATGAAAAAGATTATATTGATACAGTTCTAGATAATATGATTGAGATAATTAACCCAGAATTAGAAGAAACAAAATGAAATTAACTGAAGCAACAATACAAGAAAGTTTAAAATTAACTTTCTCTCAACCACGATTCCTACTCAAGAACTTATATGTTTTTGGTTGGGAATCTGACTTTTTAATCCTAACTAAATCAGGCTATTGGTACGAAACAGAGATAAAAATATCAAGAGCAGACTTTAAAAACGATTTCAAACACAAAGAGGATAAACATAACAAAGCACTATCAAATAAAGAAAATAACCATAAACCAAATTATTTTTCTTATGGCGTACCAGAGAACATGATATCATTAGATGAGGTTCCTGAATACGCTGGCTTGATATACATATATGAAAATGGTAGTTCTAAAACAATAAAATCTCCACCAAAGTTACATAAAGAAAAGATTGATCCAAACACACTAGGATTATTGGATAAGTTTTACTGGAATATGATAAACGCTAAGATAAGTGAGAAAAACACTAAGCTTGAAATGAAACGTTTGAAGGAGAAATATAAGGATATGGTCGAGGTTGAATCGTATAATCAGAACATAGGCTTTGAACGCTGTTACAGTCTCGCTACGGAGAGTTTTATGAAAAACTGCAAGAACTATCAAGTTGGAGAAGATAAGTGGACAGTGACCTGTTTAAGGGATAATAGCGTGAGGCATTGCGGTAGGTGTAGCGGTAATTGTGAGGAAATAGAAAAGTTTTTGGATACGCTGTATGGGTTAAAAAAATGATGTCCAAAAATAAAACCCAGATAGATTAATTTTCTATCTGGGTTTTTGTTTGTGGTTGTTTACCATTTATCAATTTCGTAACTACTAAAACAATGAATTAATTGGTCTAGCTTCATTACCACATCTAAAGTTGAATAGTTATCTTCATTTATTTTTCCATGGATAACTACATTTTTAAACTTATAAGTGAATTGGTCCCTGTAATAACCATGAAATTTAAAATTTTTTGTTAGGTATTTTTTGTAGTCTTCCATTTATTTACTTAATTTAAAATTATTCAAATCAGTTATCTGACTGTCTAAATCAGTTGGATATTCAATCTGAGTGTTAGCTAAATATATTATAGCATCCTCAATTGCTTGATTATAAGCATCTACTTGCATCTCAATCATTGAATCAATAATATCTTCGTCTGTTGTATTATCTATTATGTCTCGAAATGTATATCCTTCAACTCCATATTTGATGTACGATTCTGGTGATTTTAGTTTTTTCATTCTTCTCCCCAATTTTTAGCATCTTTAAATAAATTCATTTCTGGTTTACTAGATATATGTTTTCTACTATTTTTCTTATAATAATCTATCAAATAGCAAATTATGTAACTATCACTATCTGATCTGAACTTAATTTGGTTATATAAATCTTCAACTAAAACATCCTTTGAAATTGTATTTAAATCAATAAAACTATCTATTGACGTTTCAATACCTGATAGTCTTTCTTCTTTTTCTTTTGATGAAAGTTCGTTCCAATTATCTTCTGGAGTTGTATATGTTTCTTTACCTGCTTTTGGTTTACGTAGTGGATTAAAAATAGCATGGTTCCATTCATTTAAAAAAATGCCTTTAAAGGATCTAATATCTTCATTTTCTAAAGCCTCATTTATAAAATTATCTATTTGACTTTCACTCCATCCTAGATTCACCAAATTAAATAATAATTGTTGTGTTACTTTCGGTGTATTGTCTTTAAACGTGTTATCAATAACCTCTTTAGTTATATTATCTTCCATTTCATTCTCTATTTTTTTGTCGTTCACGATATAAAACCATCATTTCTTCTCGTTCTTTCATTTGGTTGTCTAATTCATTTTCAAATTCAACTAAATCACAATCAATTGATAATCGTCCATCATTTTCATCTTCAAACCCACCGAGTTTAAGTCCTACAATTATTTCTTTTTTGAATGATAATGTTGAAAATTCAAATGAAAGGTAGTCAAAGTCATTAATATAAAACTCAATAGCAAATGATGGGTATAAGCACATTCCACCACCATTTCTTTTAATAAATCGATGTGGTAGCTTATATTTTTCAATTATAGGTAGAAATCTTTTAATTTGTTTAAAAAACTTTTCTTGTTCTTTGTTATATTTTTTTACATAATCAAACATTGAATATGGATTCGTAACAAGATCTAGAACATAACTAAATAGTTTTAAATCTTTTCCGTGTATATAAATAAGATTTTCTCGTTCATCGCCACATGTATCCAAAGTACCATAAGTCATAAATGATATTGAGATGTCAATGTTGAACGTAACCGAACCAACATTCATCTTCTCTACCCACTCATCTAAATAACTAAATTCATCACCATCTCCAATATTTTTTGGTATTTTGTTATTTGATTTAAAAGTAACATCTATTTGTCCGTTTATGTTTGGGTGGATAAATGTTAGCATATCTAAGGCGCTATGGGTTTGAACACATTCTAACTCAAAACCTTTATCAATTAGTTTTTCTTTAACTTCTTTGAATTTCATTTTTTGTTTATTTTTAAAAATGGTAAATTATTAAAAAAATCATCAATTTCTTTCAGATCATTTATATGTTTCTGAACACCTTTAACACTGTATTGCTGCTTGGCTAAAATAGCGTAATTCACATTCTGAATTTTTATTTTTCTACCATTAATTTCAAATGATGAATGTTGTACATAATCACTTGGAACCTTAAAACAACAAACTTTAATTCCTTTGATTTGTAAACCTAGACGTTCTACGATATTGCCGTTGATATCGACTACATCTGAAAATAACCCATCTTCAACTACTTCTTTATTTGAAACTTTTATTAATCTGTCCAAGTGGTTTTGAACTCGTTCCTGGACAAATATATCAATATCTGAAACCTTTCTATTTAGTAATCCAACAGCGTTTAAAGCGATTGAACCACCAAATATAGCATTCGGAACCTTTTCCATTATAAAATCCATTGCAGCGATAATATCATCCGATAATATTTCTTTGTTTTCTAAATTATTCATTTTATTTTTCTTTTATTGATTTAATTATTTTTATAACATTCTCGAAACTAAGTAGTTCACTATCAATTACATATCTACTAATTTTAGGTTTCCATTCAATAGTTATTTGTCCGAAACCTAGATTATCATCACTCCAATCAATTATATGTTTGTATTGCCCTATTGGTTTTATTTCAGCCTTCATTGTTTATATTTTATATTTTTGAAACAATTGTAGTACTTCATTTTTAGATGTTGGTATTGGTTCTATGGACGACATTCCAGCTTTATGTGCTATATTGGTCTCAGAACAATATAATTTAACAAAATCTTCCCAATCAACAATAATATTATTTTCCCCACCTTCAGTTAGATATTCAATATATTGATATAATAAAACATTTTCTCTAAATGCATCCTCCATCATTTCAAACCATGTTTCTACCTCATTTGAGAGCCAGTCAATTGGCTGTTCGTTCCATTCGCTTGGTACAATAGTATTTGGCGTTGCAGAAACAAACATTTTTATTCGCTGTTTAGCATCGCTAATAGTTTTTAGATTTTCATCTATTTTGTCTTGTACCTCTAATTCATCCCTAAATGTCATTTTAGATAAATAACCATCAATCAGGTAGTTTGTTCCCCATCCCATAATATTTATTTTTTTAGTTTAATTTTTAAATAATGTTAGTGCTTCATCTACAGCCATCTCAACATCGTAATGATAAACCTTGTAAAACCCAACACTACTATCTGGATAAAACTGTAGTTCGACGACTGTGTTTAATTCTACCATTTTATTAAAAACTTCTGGTTCTATATCCAACAAAGCTTCTTCTAGCCACGGTAAGGTGAAATAAGCTTTTACTGTGTCGCCTATATCTCTATGGCAGTTAACAGTCAAACTCACCTCGAATTTACAATTTGAAATTAATTCTTTTAATTTTTCCATTTTTATATTATTCTTCTATAACAATTATTATTTCTTCATCTGTATACATGCTGTACCACCACTTATCACTGCCGTAATTATAAGTGAAATTACCTTCATTCTCAGTTTCAATAAATAACGTAGTAGATCTTTCTTTTATATCTTTAATTGTTTTTTTTAAAACTATTATCCCTTAATTCTTTTGCTGAAAATCTAATGACTGTTTCTCCCCCTGAATCACCATATCATAAGACCGCTCTATTATGTTAAATGTCTCTAATTTCATCTTTATTTTAATTTTTCCAAATCTTCTTTCAACCTTTCTAAGAACGATTCGTCACCATCATCATCAGATAATAACCAATCAATTCTATGAGCGTATACGGCTGCTTTTCTAATGATATTAATACCATTTTTAAACTCAGCAATAACCTCATCTGGATATTTATAATTATATAAATCTTCTGGGTATTTTTTATACCAATCAGCATCATGATAGGAATATTTAATTTCCTCATCAGTTTTTTTCTTTCCGCTTTTTCTAATTTCACTATCAATTTGATCTGCTATTTCATTCATTTGATAGTCACGATATTCGAATCTTCCTCCACTCATGTTGTTTATATTTTTTAATTGTTTAATTTATTCGGTAACATCTTCTTTTGTAAAACAAATCTTACCATTAATCATTGCACATCCCCAATGAATTGATTCAAAACCAATTATTCCGCTATACCCACAATCTTTGCAGAGTGGACTCGTTTGATGCCTATGGATATAATCAGTTATTTCATAGTGTCTTAATTTTGTATTTGAGCTACCACATTTAGGACAATTTGGGTGGTTTTCAATGGTAAGTGAAATAGCAGATACTTCACCATTTTTAATTTTTTTTCTTAATTCGTGCACATCCATATTTTATTATTTAATTTTTTTTCTAAATCTTTTATCTTATTATTAATTTCAGTAATACGTTTTTCATGCCATTCAATTGAATTAAACATTCCAGTTTCATATAAACGTTTCATTTCCTCCTTTGTTGGTGGGCTATATAATGATGGAGGATAACTATTATTTTTCATTTTTTATATTAATTTTAGACCTTCTAATAAACCTTGTTCTAGTGCTTCCTCGTAGGTTTCAAATGTTTTATATTCACCTAAAAAATGATCAATTAAATCATTCACATCTTTTCTATAATATATTATTTTAAAACTATATCCATCTGGTAATATAGTCGAAATAACAAAAACACGAATATCATGTTCTTCTCGCAACCATTTTTGTAACAATGACTGGGTTGGTGCTGAAACAACATCTTGGTAAACACAAAAATCAAAATCACCATCATTGTAATTTGGTAAGGTATTTTTTTGATTTTCACATTCCTCATATGTCTCATTATCATATGTATATGAGTCAACATTCATGTTATGTGATTTTGGATCGTTCATGTACTCTTCACCATTATAAATACGAACTAATAGCTTTCTAATATCTTGATTATAATTGAAATATGTTTCTGATTCGTTATTTATAGTATCCATTTTAAAATCTAAATTTCTTAAATGTTTTTCTTGTTCGTAAACTTCAGATAAAAAACCTTCACCACCTAATAGAAATGAAAATAATTCTAATTCATAACTATTACTCTCACTAACATGTACATAACAATGTGGCGTTGGTAAATCAAAGCCTTTCTCTTTAAATGATTTAGCCGTTTCAAAACTAATAATTTTTTCGTCCATAACCTTATTATTCTTTAATCATTTTTAATATTTCTTCGTTACCAATTAAATCAATTGATGAAACATCATCCCCTACAATAGCATGTAGAGCACCTAATTGGTAGGCTTTGTTTTCTAATTCATTATCTGATTCGGTTGATGTTGTACCGTGTAACTCATCTTTAAAACCTTTCATATAGTAACTAAATAAACTGTTATCATCCATATTACCCAACTTGATTTAATGTGTCTAAAATTGACTGTTTATCAACAGCTTTTCCAACTAATTTATCATCCATATACCAATCTTTAACATAAGCATTTTCAGCGGCTAGTTCTAATAATTGACCCCCAAAGTCTAACATAGCATCTATGACATTTTGGGTTGGAGCATCAGAACCAACGTAATCATCCATTGTGTCAATATATTTAGACAATATTTCTTTTAAATTTATTTTCTTTTCCATAGTCAATATTCTACCTGTTTAATTGTATTGGTGATTGACTGTTTATCCACTTCTAAATATCTTAATACACCAGTCTCAGTCATTGGTAATGCAATGCTGTGTGCATTTTCAGTAGCTAATTCCAAAATCTGTCTACAAGTCTCTAACATAGCATTTTTCTCGCATTCAATTTGTTCTTTCAAATTTCTAATATCAGTTTTTGAATAAACAAAATCATAAAGGATTTCTTCTAAATTTATTTTTCTTTGTTCCATTATTTATTACGATTTAAAAATAATTCATATAGGTCTTCTACTGAACTAGCATATCCTCTGAATGAGTTATATTTCCGTAAGAATAATATAATTTAATCCAGTTATTTGAGTGAAACGATATTTTATAAGCATTTTCACCAATCCATTCTACGAACTCAATTGTTTCTTTTGTTAACATATTATTTATATTTTTTTAATTCACCACAAATGTACGATTATTATCTGAATAAACCAAATAAATTATATTTTTTTAACTTAGTAATAATAAAAAAAAAGCATGTGTGGGTCCAATCGGTCTCTGTACGTTACCGCGGTTTTAAGACCACACCCCACATACATATGCTTTTAATCTAATATCCTACTTTTTAAATCATTAATCTCATTATTAATCATCTGGTTGTGTTCAACTATGTCTATTGGAAACAATGTTATTCCGCTACATGATTTGGTGCTTGAAACAGCTTCTTCTTTATTATATACGCCAGCTCTGTGTCTCATGTCTGTATAGCCACAACTATTTGGTCTGTAATAAGAGCCTTTAGAAATATAACAATATTTAATTTCTTCATTATCAAGCATTTTATCTAATTCAGAAATTCTTTTCCTTTCACGAATTATCTCATCTATTTTATATTTAGAAACTGGTTTTCCTTCAAACTCAAATTTATCACCATCAGGGTACCTTATGACTGGAATGTTGAGATATGTTAATTCATCTCCATTATATAATTTTGCATCGTAAAGATTACCAACAATATTTTCTTTGCTTTTCCTAACGAGTCTGCACAAGCAACTTCTTCTGAATATAGATAACCTTCAGATATTCTACTAAAATCTACTTGATAACACTTTTGTATTAATTTTAAGTTTTTCATATTACAAAAATTGGTTTACTAATTCTAATTTCAGACAAACCAGTAACACTACTATCAACATATATTTTACCATTTTCTATTTTCCTGATTGTATATAATGGGCTATATTTGCCGTCGTGTTCTTTAAATTGATCACCTACTTTTAGGTTTGTTATTAATGTTTTTTTCATTTTATTATATTTAAGTTATTTTAGTTCACCATCCTCATCATATTCAGCTGGTATAAATTCTCTATGTTCACTTCTTAACCCGATAGGTGTCATACAGTTAGCTATAACATCATATTCATATTTAGGCAATGATTCAATATCTGTTTTATCAATCCATTTTAGTTCCATAATTATTTTTTATTTTTAAATTAGTTTAATATAAAGTTAACCATTATAATTACCTTTCTTCCAGTAATTTTTTTAAATTCTCACCATCATATTTAAATTTCAATTTATTCACAAACCATTCTGGTAAATCCATTGGAATATCCTTATATGTCTTTTGTATTTTTATCACTCCTCCATTATAACTTTTAAAATAATTATAACCATAAAAATACGTTACTTTATAACTTATTTTTTCTCTTGGTTCAAAGTCATGAAGCACTTGATATGTCTTCTCCTTATATTCCTTTAAAAATATTAACTTAATATTACTACTATAATATAACTTTATAAATTCTTTAAATTTCATAACTATCTATTTTTTTGATTACGATACAAATGTACGGTTATTATTTGGATTAAACAAAATGTTTAAGAATTATTAACTAAGTTGGGTTTTTTACATTTTTCTAATCTTTAATAATAATTCTTTAACAAATGCTGGGTCAACACAATCTGGTAAATTTGATTTATCATATAAATCTTTTAAACTAGCAATATCACGTTCAGCATCTGAAATGATTTTATCCAATGGTACTTCACCTCGTTTTATTTGGAGTAGGTAATCTACATTTGGTCGCTTAACCGTGAAAGTACCCGTAGATGCGATTGAAACACCAACATCGATGAGTCTCCTACAATGCAAGAGATTCTTACCATCTATAAATGAACCACTTAGCGTTTGTCCATGTTTCTTAACATCAACATATCTCTGGGTGTTCCTATTTTTTAACCAATCATTATATTCCTTCCACTCTTTCATGAACTTTGAATATGCCTCGACATTATAATATATCATCATAAATGGAGTTTCACCTTTTTTTATTGAAGACAATCTAACTTCATTACTATTTTCTCCAATTATTCCCCTATAACCATTATTATCATAATCATAATAGACAGCATAACAATCTTTCATATGTTCCAATCTAACTAAACCACATTTTTCTTGCAATAATCCATTATCATTCATATAATCTTTGAATGAATAGGTTTTACCATTATTATAAAAGTAAATAAAATCCAAAGGTGTTTTTAATTTATAATCATTCTCATTATAATTTAATTTTTTACCTAAAGAATTTGCCTTAGAAATCTGACTGTAACCATATGAAGTAAAGGCATTTGCACATTTTTTGGTTATAAACTTCTCTCTATTTTCCCGAATTAATTCGAATTGAGGCGAAGTTTTAAGGATACATTCATCATCGGAAAATATTAATTCTAAACATGTTGGATTTCCAACAGAACATAATTCCAGAAATCTACGAACTTCATAATAAGTCTCGTCTTTAGTCACATTTATCTGTTCAGTGTACCCAAATGTTATCAAATCATCAATAGGGCACAAGAATACACCTTTTTTATCTAAATCACTGGTTTCCACATTGGTACCGTATGCAACACTACCAACAACAGCCTCAAAAATTAAATCTTCTATCATATTTTTAATTCATTTGTTAATATTTGTTCTATATTATTATATTTCGTATGCGGAATTCTTATTAATTTAATGTTATTATCAAGACAATATTTTGTTTTTATATCGTCTTTAATTTTTAAATCATTAAACCGATTTAATCCGCCAAATAAAACAACTGGCCCATAATGTTGTATTCCATCATATTCTACACAAACATTATATTTTTCCACATAGAAATCAAATTGTAATTTTTTCTTATAAATGCATTCATCAAAAGTTTTCTGTCTAATATATTTTATATTATTATCCAATAAAAAATTTTTAATTTTTTTCTCACCAGAACTTTCATTGCAGGCTGGACAACCCTGACCATTTAAATGAGAATTAGGCTTTTGTATAAATTCTCCATGTTCTGGGCATATTATAATAACCTTAGTTCTATTATTTACATATATAGTCTTTGAATAATCATATTTTTCCCTATGGACACCACTTGCTAAATTAATAAAATATTCAGTATTTTTTGTCCTTTTTATTGACACCGTTTCAACTCCGCAATTAGGACAACCATGGTTATTCAAATGATCGTTAGGTCTTTGTTCAAATACCCATGAATACCACATATTATTTTAACCTTTTTAATTGCCGATTTATAATCAACTAACGAATAATCGTATCTATCACCATGTTTTAAAATTGCTTTTTCAATAAATTCATCTCTTGTCATTTTTTAAATTGTTAATACTTTTATTATTTTCTTCACACCATTTCTTAATATAGTTAGAAATAGTTTTGGAGCGATTAATTCCACACTCATCACTGAGTTCTATAAATTCACTTTTTAAATCTACGTCAATAGTGAAATTAATGGTTGTCTTTTTATTTTTCATATTCATTTATAATTATAAATATACGGGAATTTATTTTTTTAAGTTTCTCTTTCATTTCTTTTTATTTAATAATATAAAATAGTTGGGTTATCTTTATGTATGTCTATATTTGGATAACTATCACCAAACTCCTTTAAATTAAATGGTCTAGTAACTAGATGATAACCATTTTTTGTTGGTATCTTTTCCATGATAGGTTCTTTTTTAGTTAGTTTCTGTAAATCGTATAACAGCTTATGTAGGCTTTCAATATCATGTGGTAATTCACCGTCTTTAAAATCTATATCAACAATCCACGTTTTATCCTTATTACTGTGAGATGATCCGCAAATACTATCATAAATCTTATATAAACCTAATGAGTAAATATAATCTTTAATACCATTGAAATTTGATGATGAAAGTAAATTAGCTATATCAGTAACTGAGTTAATATTCTTATCAAATGAATCTAATTCACCATTCAATAAACCAACAAAATATTTTAAAATCTCAATAGAAATAGTTTTTGAATTTCTACGATTTAATCTTATATACGCTCTAGCATTATTATTGTCACATAGTTCAATAATAATGTTACTAATATCATTTAAATCACTAAATGAATAAACGTAAAAAGATTTTATAACCTTAATATGTCTTTCCATCTCTGGATTATCTTTACGTCTCTTTAATATTTGAATAAAATAAAAATCATTATCGTTTTCAAATTTTAAAAGCTTAGATATTTGTTCAAAATTGTTTATTGTCATTGTTGGTTTTATTTATGTTTTAATAAATTTATGTTTGTATTACATTTTATTGTTTCGCAAATGTACGCAAAATGTTTGAGATTACCAAATTATTTTTTGGGAAAATTTTAAAGGGGCCTAATTTGCTGGGTTCATATTTTATATGAAAAAAAAATTTTTTGAGATTTGGGATATATGAATGGTTGAGATTTCTGTGGTTTTATGTGGGGTGTTTTTTATATGAATGGTGGAAAATTTATAAAAAATTTTTTTAAGTCGGGTTTGTAGAAAGTCCATTTTTTTACGGAAAAAAATCGGACGGATCACCGTGCGGCGTATATGACAAGGCTGGTAACCCCCTCATATACAGTGGGATACGCCAGTGAGGGGTGGCATAGGGGCCCTTAACATTCTTTATATTAATTTTACAACCATTATGTTAATTAACAACCATCACCACACAGATGTTAATTAACATAATGTTCTATAACGGATGTTAATCTGCATAGTAAGCTCCACTATTATTACAATATTCGTAACAAATAGAATTATTGTTAAAATTCTGGTGTTGGTTGGTAGTTATTACTCAAAGCAATTGCATAACCAACTATTGAACTACCACGAGGGCGTGTTTGTTTAGCTTCGTTAAAAATAGTTTTCAACCCTAAAATAGCATTGTTATTGATTGCGAAATTAATGTTAATTGCTTTCATATTGTTTTATGTTTTAATTATTATGCTACAAAGATAATATAAAGTTTTTACATATACAAATAAAACAGTAAACTTTAACATCTATTTCATACCACTAATTTTAAGGCGTTTTAAAGCATTCAACATTTATTTTGGTACTAACTATCTATTTTAATAATATAATTGAACTATTCTAATTTAAAGGGTATAAAAATGGTATTTTACTTATATAATCAAACATCTACCATTTATTCAAACAATAATATTAGTTAAAGTTTCATTTGGTTATTGTGAGATTCAAAAATTTGTTTTATCTTTGTACCATTAAATAATTAAAACAATATACAGTTATGGAAACAAATTATTATTTAGTTGAGTGTATGCTTGGTAGTGAAAAAGAGTGTGATGAAGAGATGATTAGAATTTTAACAATTCAAGGTGATAATGCCAATCCTATGTATGTCACATGTAATAGGTTTGATTAAATTTACTTTGTTAAATTATTTGATAGATAGTTATTAATTTAGGTATCTATCTTTTTTTATGTTTGTATAGTGGTTTTTTGTAAATGTTAAAATTAACGTTGTTAAAAACCATCTTTATTAGATTAATAACAGTTCTGTATCAACGTGTTACGATTTTCAATGTTATTAAGTTAATAAAAACCATGTTTTATTTTAGCCAGCATAACATCTATATTAAAATTAACAAGGTTAAAAACCAACATATCTCTATACCGTATTTAAGTACTCAAATGAGTATATAACCTTCTAAACCAATCTCTAATTTTCAATCTAAATGGTTTTTTAACTCTGTTAAGACTTATTACTGGTCTGAACATTTCAAAATCTGGTTTACATTTATCGCACATATTATTTTATAAATTAATAGAGTTAAAAATTTCTAACATTTCTACTTCGGTTGGTTCGATGTATTCTTTAACATAAGAATTTTCATTATCAATTGATGACATTGAAACACAATTAGCACCGCAGCTAAAATAGTATTGTTCGGCTTTGTTTCTAGCCATACAGAATGCTTGAGCTTCGTTTTGAGCATCAATTACAGTTTCAAACATTTCGTTATTGATAAGGAATCCAACTTGATATTTCATAATGTTATGTTGTTTTTAATTTGATAGTGCAAAGATAACCAATTATCATCACACTACCAAACTATTTAAGTTAAGAATAAGCATAATATTTTCTAGTTACATATCCGAAAGTGTTAATGTCGCTGTCTTCATTGTTAAGGAATGTAAAACCATCATAGGCGTTTGCTAGGTGCAAAGATTTCTCTAACATTGTTATAATACCCTCTTTAAATTTTCTAGTCATATACACTTCATTTTCGGGCATTGCAAGTAATTTATTTGCATATTCAACCAATTCTTTAATCTCTACAGTTTTTTTCGCTTTCATAATGTTGTTGTTTTTAATTTCTGATACAAAGATAATACATTCATTTGGATTATGCAATAGGTAAATGAATGTTTAACATCTTTTATTGTTTGTTGTTACCTACGATATATGTTAAAATTAACAATGTTAAAGTTTAAAGATTTAACTACCTATATTTGGTTATTAACAAATTATTCATTACCTTTGTATTGTCATAAGGATGGTATATGACACTAGAAAATTAAACGAGTTGCCCCACCCTCCCCAGTTATTTAACTAAAAAAATAACCGCCCTTTGTATCATTTCTAATACAATACAAAGATAGTAAATAAACCAATACAAACCTAATTCTTTAACTTAAAGTTTCGGTCTGTATTAGTTAAATGTTTTATTGTTATTTTACTTCAACTATTTCAAAATCATAATCAAAACTATCAGTCATAAAATGATAATGGTTAGGTGTTAATTCCAAAACCCCAAAATCAAAATAAGAATCTTCAAATTTAGTTAATAAACCTTTTTGTACTAGCTGACTTAAATAACCTTTGAGCTGTTGTTTAGTTATTCCTTTTTGATATAAGTCATCAAAACAAAATTCGTAACCATTATCACCATACTTAATTGCGACCGCCTTACAAGCGTTGTAAACCTCTAATTCAACGACATTCAATTTAACTGTTTTCATAACTTTATTTTTTAGTTGTTTTTAATTCCGATACAAAGATATATATAATGATTGACATACGCAACTATTTATCAAAACTTTAACATAAAAAATAGGTCAATGTTTCACAACATCAACCCATTAACAACTAAAAACTAACTAACTATTTCTTTAAGCTATAAGGAATAAACCGTTCCATCTTGTTTATTTGCTCTTCAATAGCTTTTATCTCTTCTTTGTGGTCTTTTATTGCATTGATAGCAATTTGGTATTGTCCAACATTAAAATCATCACCAACCAATTCATCAACATTCTCAACTATTTTTAACAGTTTTCCATCTGCATCAACTGTTATTAAATCATAAAAATTACGGTCAACATATATACAATATGCGGTTGTTATTTCATTTCTTGTTTCTGCATACTTACCACCAATGCAACAAATACGAGTAACTAATTTAACACTGTTATAAGAAAAATTCAAATAACAACTCTCTTTTTGATTATCTAAATTAAGACTGTTAACAAATTCATCTACCACTGCTTTAAATACCTTTGACAAACCACCATCTGTTAAAAACAGTTTCTTACCATCAATTCTATCTTTGTTAACATCCATAAAAGAAACAAAGTCCTTAGCAATTTGTTTTAACTTATTTTCGGCATTGATAACTTTAATAGTTTTTTCATCGTTGATAGCTGTTAAAATCGCTTGTCTTTGTTCTGCTTCGATTCTGTATTGTTCAATAGTTTCCATCTTCTTTAAATTTTAATTTGTTAGTTTGTTGTTTTTAATTCTGATACAAAGATAAGGTATTTAATTCAAATAACCAAATCTTTTAAGTTAATCTTCATAATTTTCTTTTCTATATTTTGAATACCGTTTTGTTGCATCCAACACTGTTAAAGTAGTTTCTTCAACATCTGAATAAACAAGTGTATCAATTTTTGCATAAAAAGTGAATGGCGTTTGTAGGTACGCTAAATTTGATATTAACGTTTTTTTACTACCAAAACATCCACCATTTTTACTAAAACGTTCCTTTTTATTGTAATTTTTATTTAACTTAAAATGCTTTTCAAAAATTTCTAAATTTTTATTACCTTCAATTACTGCACTGTCAAAGTCATCAAAAACACCAATAGTTATTTTTTTTGTTTTATTTGTAAAATCGCTATCTTTTGTTGGTACATCTGAATATCTAAACTCAATTGTTAATAAATACTTTTCCATTTTGTTTTATCTTTAATTATTATAGTACAAAGATAACTACTTTAATTCAAATTACCAAATCTTTTAAGTTAAATCTTCAAATTATTTTATTGTATAGTTAGTTAATCCATTATCAAAGCATTGACCAATGTTAACAACTACAAATGCTGGATTTTCGTAGCTACTACAACTATTTAACATCATTAAAATAAATGATAATATAATTAGATTTTTCATCTGTTAAAATTCTATTGTTTGTATTCTTAAATTACTACAATTATGATTATGCAATAGAAAAGGGATTAAATCTTCAGCATCCTTTTTATTGGTTATATAGTTACCTTTTATTTTAGTTACTAACAATTCTTCTTCCACTTTATTTGCAGGTACACCCCAAATAACATATTCTCTATATTTCATCTTGTTTCTCTTTTTAAATTATACACAAAGATAATACATTCATTTGGATTACACAATAGATAAATGTTAAAAGATTTGACCAAATAGAAAATAACTGTTAATTAGATATTTAATCATTTGGTATTTTTTCTAAATAGTCATTCAGTCTTTTTTTAGCTATAAATTTTTTACCAAACCAATATCCAAATGTTGATGAATTAAGAGTTTCATTTAACACTTTATTTGTTTTTGTGTTTATGATTTTTTTGCATATTGATACTTTATAATTGTTATCAAATGTAAATTGCCATTTTAACTCATAGGTTTCTGTTGTTGTAATTGTTATTTGCATAGTTTTATTTTATTCATAAATATGGATTAGTTTTGAAAAAATGACAAAATGATAATTAATTAATTTTTAGATAGTTATTATTTTGTTGGTTTTATTTTGGTTTTATTTTAAATAGTTAATTATCAACCATTTATTATTTGGTAGAAACTTCAAACATTTAACTTAAATCTCTTGGTACTTTAAATTATTTTATCTATCTTTGTACTGTTGAATGAAACACACGCTGATGACAAAGTGGAGAAGATTCCGACCTAATAACAATGTCTAATTGTTAAAATTAACATCTACAAAATTTAACATAGAAATTCCAATCTGCTAATCCCTAACAATTAACAAATTGGATTCCTACCAAATACTAACTCACTTTAAATCAACTCACTTCAGCAAAACCAATGCAAACAAAAAGCACACGGCAACAAAGCCAACCAATATACAAACATTAACAATTAACCACCCAACTTTATTTAACACTTCATTTTCACCGCTGAAAACACTAACAATATAATTTTCTAATTTTTTCATAATATTAAATTTTATCTAATTTGTTAACTACATAAGTAATTGAAATATTACCAATGATAATAAAGAACCACCATTGAACACTTAAACCCTCTAAACCAATAGCCATTGCCATAAAAGCAACCAAAACCCCGATAATTATTACTTTTAAAATATCCATAACTATAAATTTTAATTTATTAAATAAATAATGAAACATCCAACAATAACACCCAAAACAGCCACTAACAAAATACTTAACAATAACAATAATTTTCTTAGCATATCTTTTTATTTGATTAATAATTGATAGTGCAAAGATAAATAATTAAATCCACACTACCAAATTATTATTGAAACTTTAACTTAAATAACTAATTTCCAACATCCATCCCATTTTTCACCATTTAACATTAACACTCCGCCTTTTCTTGTTACTCTAACATTTGGTAGTGCGTTTAAACGGTCTAATGTCGTATTGGTATTGAAACCAGCGGTTTGTATAAACAGTATATTACCGTTTTTTAATTGCGCTATTTCAGTGTTATACAGTCGCATAACTACATCACCCGAACTTCTTAGGTAAACGGCTGTATTATCTATATTACTTGAAATACCATTCATAAAATTACTTACTGACTTACTTGTTATTTTTTTCATGACTTTTATTTTTTAGTTGTTTTTAATTTGATAGTACAAAGATAATATTAATAATTGGATTGTGCAATAGATAGATGTTAAAAGTTTCTATATCTATTTTTATTTAACTTAATAGCTTTCAGAAACTTATCGTGATTCCTTCTTTTAACAATGTTAAGTTCATAGCCAATTGATTCCAATTCATTTTTTAATGATTGGTATTCTTCTACTTTTGCTGGTTTTGAAAAGTTGTTAATATGCCATGCGCACGCTGAATGTTGTCCTATGTGCATATAAGAGCATACGGCATCGCCATCAATACTATCTATCTCATAAGGAAATACAGCGATAATTTCCCCTCTAAATTTGCGAAATTGAACATCAATTTTTTGAACTTTCATAATGTTTTTATTTTAGTTGTTAGTTTTTTAATTCGATACAAAGATAATACATTCATTTGAATTACACAATAGCTAAATGTTAAAAGATTTATTTATTTTCATTGAAAGATTTAAGTTAAATAGTTGATAAATAGTTGCGTATGTCAAATGTTTTTCGTACCTTTGTATTGTCATAAGGATTAGAAAATTAAACGAGTTGCCCCACCCTCCCCAGTTATTTAACTAAAAAAATAACCGCCCTTTGTATCATTTCTAATACAATACAAAGATAAGGTAATATTTCCATACTACCAAATCTTTTAATATTTATTTTCGTTAAATAATCCTAATGTGGTTTTGACATCTTTCGGAACACTCAACACTTGAAATTAACTTAATTAGATAATGAGCGTATTCCTTTTTGCTTTTTTTACCATTTTTAAGTAATTTAGCAAATTGAACAATACCATTATTATTTTGAGTTACAATGTACCTACAACCACCATCGAGGTTTTTTAACATAACAAAACCTATAACTTCAAATTTAACACCTACTTTGAACATATCCATATCCTTAAATTATTTATAATAAACATGAAATTCTATTGTATTACCTACCTTATTATATACTCTAAATGAGTAACTTACATGACAATCAAACAAACCTGAATTTTTAACATTTCCATTGAGGTTGTTAAATGCTTCGTCCACCTCTAATTTGCTTTTGTATTTATAATCTTTCATAATGTTTTCTGTTTTTAAATGATACACAAAGATAAATAAAACTTTCCACACTACCAAATAATATGGAAAGTTTTATAGTTAAATATTTTAAGCAAAGTCAAATATAGAGTAAACTGTTAATTCAACTCTTTTTTCATCTGAATTATAAGTTGACCATATTATTAGATATTTATCTTTAATAATAAAATCAATTTGTTGGCATCTGAAATCAACTGATTTTTTTAACATCTCAATAGCTAACTCTAAATTACTTGTTTCCATAACTTTATTTTTTAGTTGTTTTTAAACTCACTGCAAATGTAATACATATATATGACATACGCAAATAAACACCAATCTTATAACATTTTTTATAGATTTGGCTGGTTTTAAGTTAAAAGATTGATAATCACTGAAAATAATCAACTATTTATTTGCGTATATCAAAAACTTGTTATACTTTTGCACCGTAAACAAATAAAACAGTTATGCAATGAAAACAGTTACTTTATTATCAATTGAAAAAAAATATGGTAAACGTATTAAGACATCGTTTAAAAACGAAATAGAACGCTATTTAAGTAACCCAATTGCTCAAATGTATATCACTAAGGCATTAGAGTATAAACTATCAGAAAACGACTATAAACAGCTTTATTTGATAGGTGGTTTTAATAGTAAACAATTTCCAAAATTAAATTGGTTGTGTACTGTATATATTCATCCCTTAACAATTGCTGAATATACTTTAAGAGGTTGTGAAAAACTAACTAAAAAATTAAGTTAATATGAAAACATTAGGATGTATAAATGCTTGTTGTATCTCAAGCATATTTGATAGGCAAAATAACTGCATTGGAACGTGTTTAGACACACCAAATAACAAAGCTTATGTTTTTAGTACAAACAAAAAAGCTTTCAAAATTAGCGGTCTAAATGGATATACAGTATATGAAGATGTTAAAAATCATGTCTTTGGATTGAATGCTGACTATCATAAACAAAATGTTAAATATTTTTAATTAACTAAATTTTTAAAAGAATATGAAAACTTATTTAGTTAAATTCATTGACACTTTTTCTTTTGCTGTTACCGAAAGGACTGCTAATTTAACAGATGCACAATACAAAAAAGCAATGCAACAAAAAAAAGATAAAGTTATTGTTGTTGATAGATTTGATTCTGTTAACCACATACACATAACACTTAGACTTAAATCTATTAAAGTACTCAAATGAGTATAGCATAAAATAACCAAATTGTTTAACTTAAATAGTTTGGTTATTTAAAACCAATGTATTACCTTTGCAAACGAATTAAAAACATATAATATTATGATTGAAACAGAAATTTTTATTGGTGTGGGTGTAAATTTAGAAACATCCCTTTTTGAATATGGTTTGTTAGTTTCTAAGGAGGTTGACAAAGAGCTTGATTGAAGATAGCTGGGTTGAAAAAGATAGATTTCTAAGTTATGTAGGAATGTCTGAAACTGAATGGTTGGAACTTAATTTAGTTAACAAACTTTCTGATATGATTGGTTACTATGGTGGTGAAAACATATTGGGTACTGATTATTACCCTTTTACAGAAGAAGAAGCTATTGTGTGGCTCAATGGCTTTAAACTAGATAGTTATTAGTACTCAAATGAGTATAGTAGTTAAATAACATCAACGAACCAAATCTTAAAACAACTTATAAGGGGTTTAAAGTAGGTGAAAAAGTAATGTTAAATGTTAGTGGTTCACACAATGAACAACATATTGACAAAGGTACGATTTTAACCATTGAGAAAGTTATGAATACAAATCCTAACATCAATGGCTTTACACACTTTTTTAAGGGTGCTACAGAAAAATTTAACAACATGGTTTATGTTTACCCTAACGAAATAATTAAAATTAATTAATATTATGATTTACGAAAAACAAGCTACGAATTTTGCAATTAAACACGGCATTAAATTAAAAGTGTTGAGTGTTGACTATAAAAAACATTTTGTTGATGACAAAGTAGAAAGATATATTTTTAAGTTAAAACTAACTAGAAACAAAAAGTCATATACCTTTGAATTTGGTCAATCAATTTCTAATGGTAATAAAGAGCCTACTATGTATGATATTCTAAGTTGTTTAACTAAATACGATGTTGGTAACTTTGATAACTTTTGTAGTGTATTTGGTTATCAATATAATACCATCGAAGAACGAATGAGAATAGCTAAAGTTTATAATGCTGTTTGTAAGGAGTTTGAAGCAGTTGAAAGGTTATTTGATGATATTATTGAGGATTTAAAGGATATACAATAATAAAAATAATAATATTTTCAACTATTAACTTAATAAGTTTGGTTATGTCAATTTAATTATCTATCTTTGTACTATCAAATTATTACTAACAATTAAAAAACTATAACATTATGGCTACCAACAATTTCTATCGAGTAAATGCAAGCAAAATTTATGCTATTGGTTTAGATTATGAACAACCTATTTTTGATGAGGACGGTAATGAAACAGATGAACTACAAACAGTTTCACCCGATGAATATGAGTATAAAGATCAATTAAACTACATAGCTGAACTATTAGAACAAAACAAAGGGAAATTTACTTTTGTGGTTGATGACGATATTAAAAGCCAACATGATAATAGAAATTTTTGTGCGACATCTATTGCCTCTTTAAGAACTGATAAATCTTTTGGAGATGTTAACATTGATATTAGAGTTAATATCTTCTCTCGTTCCGCTTATTATGAGGGTGTTTGCTTAGATTATGAATATCAATTTGTTGTTGATAGAGTTGAATGCGATGACATAAATGAGGATATTCAAGACTTATTTACTTGTAATGTAACTAGTTATTCATTGAATGCTGGAATGTTAAAAATTCAAGGCGCAAATGCTCAAAAGTGGTTTGATAAAACTGTTAAAGAAATGACTAACATCATTGAAAATAGTTTTGAAAGTACCTCTACCACTTTCGTACAATTGGGTTCGTTTTCTAATGGTGAGGGGGTTTATCGAAAATGTGAAAAGTAAACTAATACTATTTCTACATATTTTCAAAAAATAGCCCAGCGAAATTTTGAAAAATTAATAATTACTAATACTATTTCTACAATTTAATTGAAAACAACTGTTATCTAACAAATTTTAACTAGATAACAGTTGTTTTCAATATGTTTTTAATAAAAAAATAGATGGTTGGGAATTGAAAAAATGAACTTTCTGACATACGGAAAATTCAAACTTAAAAAACTAAATGGTTAATATTTAGATAGTTAAAAATGGTGGTAAAAAATTAATTAATAAAACAGATGTTAAATTTTAACAACCCAAAAAAATGGTAAAAATTCACACGGAACACGGTTTAAATGTTAAAAATCCCTACCATTTAGCCATCCACCAAGCCAAGCCCCTATTAGTACTCAAATGAGTATATAACATTACATTTTATTACATTCCTACAATTACATACTTTTAGAGCCTATTTTTACATTGTTACATTTTATTACATTTTAACAATAATTCTATTACATTTTATTACAATATAGTACACGTTGTTGCTACACGGCTATTATTTGAAACCCTTTTATTTTATGGTATTTTCAAGTTATTTTTACCATTCAAAAATTTTGAAATTCAGACGTGCAAAATTAATACTTAACATATTGATTACCAATGACTTACGTTATTTAACTTAATTATCTAACATCTTTAACTTAAATAGTTATATTAAATCGAATAAATAATCTACCTTTGCACAAACAATTTAAAAACCAATATATAATGTACAGCAATGAAGAACAAATTGAGATTTTAAGAGAAACTAAGAAACAGTTGGTTAGGGTTAAATATGGTTTATGTGGTGGAAGGTTGGTGATAATAAATCAAGGTTTGCGTTTATAAATTGGGCTATTAAGGAATTAAAAAAATAATTATTATGGAAGAATTAGAAATTGATATTAAAGAATTACTTTGCCCTACTTGTGGTGAATTATCATTTGAGGATGAGGTGTTTAGTACATTACTTTTAGATGAGGAGCTAGATGAGTTTAGGTGTTCCTTTAATGGTGATGATTGTATTACCATTGATACTGAAAAGCTATCTTATTTAGTTTTATCTATTGATACTCTTTATCGTATGATAAATTTAATTGAAGAGAGTAATGAATTAATTAGTGAACTTTAACATAATCTATGGTGTGTATATCAATTAAATAGATTATCTTTGTATCATTAAATAAAACAATTAAAAACAGATATTATTATGAAAACAATTTATGAGATACGCAATGGTAGTTCTAACCTCGCTGATAAGTATAGTAATTTTAGTTTTGACAGTTATGATTATGCTGTTAGTGTTGCAACTGAATTTAAGGTAAACCCTAGAAGTCATAATAGTGACATGAGCGATGATAATGTAGCTTATTGGAAGAGGCAGAACTATACGGTAGTTAAAATCGTTACAATAATAGAGGAAATGATAACTATTTAATTTTAGTCTTTATCTATTGTGTGATTAAATTATTATATCTATCTTTGTATTATCAAATTAAAACTATAAAAAAATAAGTAAAATGAAAACAACGATATTAGACACTTTAACTACATTTAGTAACATTGAATTAATTGCTGTATGTTATGAATATAGTTTAGACTGTATTGGTTTAGATAGAGATGAGATAATTAATTTTATTGATTCAGAAATATATTTAGGTAATATTTGTTTTGATGATTTAAAGTTAAGTAAATAAATTTATATTAATAATTTTTTTTAATGTTAACATCCGATTATAAATTAACATTTGGTAAATATTGTGGTGTACCACTGTTAAACGTTCCACAACGGTATTTGATTGATTTTTATAGAAGTCATTCACAAAGTTACGAGATATTAAATTCTGAAAAGAAATCATTGGTTGATTATATATTAACTATTGTCCCAAATAATGAGTTAGGAATTATTAAGGAAGTTAATATAACTGAAATAATAAATAGATTTTGTCCTAAAGAGTTTTTTGTTAGTGAGAGCGATGCAAAGTACAGATTGAATTACATACATAAAACCGTTTTAAATGGTAGTAGTAGGCAACAAAGTGGTAAAATACCTATAAGAGTTTATAAATGTGATAGATGTCCTTATTGGCATTTAACATCAATGGAAAAACATGGAGTTGTTAAAGAAGAGCTTATTCAAGATGAAACTATTGAATATCAAGGCAATTTGAAAGATAAATGGTTAAAACTTATGGCTGATTGAATTATTTAACAAAATAGCTATTGTGTAATTCAAATATTATATCTATCTTTGTATCGTAAAATTAAAACAATTAAAAAATAAGATTATGTTTAAAACTAAGAAAGCTGAATTAACAAATGAGTATCGCAGTGAGTGGAATATATCTAAAAATGTAGATGATTTTTTTAATATATGCAATGAAAATGGAAATCCATTAAGTGATACTCTATATCGAAAAGGTGGTATTGGTGGTCAATTTAAAGATGGTTATATTATGCTTTTGAAACAAGTTGAAGCGTTTTATTCAGATGAATTGATGGAAATGTGTGGTGATAGAAGCCCTAATAGTAACAAACATCTTGAAAATCAATTTGTTATATTGAATGAAGATGGTATTGAAAAAGTTAATTTTGATAGATACCAAAGTCCTTATTTAGTTGGTGGGGTTGTTTATGTTTTAGACGAAAAATACTACAATATTGAAAGTGGTGAGTTTTATTGCGGTTCATATACAACTATGAAATCAGATGAATTTATTTTCTTAAATGATGAATACAATAGAGATAAAAGTAAAAGAGGTGTTTTAAAGATAAATAAATTAACAGGTTCAATTGAAAGATTTAAGTTAAGTAATTAGGTTTGTATTGATATTTTATCTATCTTTGCAATGTAAAATTAAAAACAAGTTATTAATCAAATAAAAACCCATAAAAAAATGAAAACATTTGTGATTTTTGATGAAATAATACAAGGTGTTATTTCTGCTAGTAATGAAAAAGAAATGGAAGAAAAAATTGTTATTTTATTAAGTAGTGTTAGAGAGCCAATAAAATCAATTGCTATACCATCTTTCAATGATTTTAACGATTTTGAAGCGCATGAAATAACGGTTGTTTATGATGTTGAAGATTGTGATGAAGAGAATTTTTTTATTCAACGTTTTAATATTCTTTAACGTAAATAGATTGTGTAATTGAAAACTTAGTGTTATCTTTGTATCGAAATTAAAAGTAAGTAGTAAGCAATTTAAAATTTATAGTATTATGGTAAATGGATTATTGAAACAGTTGTATAACAAAGAGAGCATCCACGTTTTAGACGTTCAGAAGAAGCAGTTTGTTAAAATGATAGCTGCAACTAAAACTAAGACATTTAAACATTATGTTTCTGATAATAGAAATAGTTGGAGATGTATTGATGGTGAATTAACACTGAAAGGTGCTGAAGAGGTTTTGAATGATATTAAACAAATGAAAGTTTTAACTATTAATAAAGATTAGATTTATGTTAAGTATAAGTAAATTAAACAGCGTTCTATCTATTTGTCTTAGTGAGATTAGAGATGAAACATCTAGGTCTGATGATTTAACCTTTGATGAATTGGAGATAGATATTTGTAATGGGTATGTGGTTGTTAGTTATGAGGATGACGATGTAACTATCAAATTTGAAATATCAACCGTTGATGATGAGTTTTGTATAAATGATAGAGATTTTAGTTACGAATAAGGTACTCAAATGAGTTTAAGTTAAATAACAACAACCAAACATTTTTTTAACTAAAGTTGTTTGGTTGTTTCGTTTAAAACAGTTATCTTTGCATATAAATTTAAAAAATAGAATAATATGAAAAAATACGATGTTCAATTCAATGTGGGTAGATGTAAATATTTAGTTAATTACCACAATGGAATAAGTAAGCATAACGATGGTAGTGAATTTTTTGATATTGCTACATTTACCAATAAGAAAAAGTTTGAGGTATTTATTGAGAGTTTAGAATGTAACGGTTATGTTAAACGAAATTAAATATAATAAAGTTATGAAAAAAGAAATTAGAGTTTATGTATATGATTTTAATTATGACCAAAATGTTAGTGATTTCAATGCAATGTCAGATGAAGACTTAATAAATAGAGCCGAAATTGATGGTATGGTGTTTACTTTAAAAGATTTTCAAGCTGCTTGTAATGCAGAAGAATTGTCTTTGAATAATGCCATGTTTCGTTTTATTGAAGTAGAAATTTAACCAATAAATTAAAATATTATGACACAAACAAATAACAAACATCTAACTGTATATGAGTTTTTATCTGAAACGGCTGATAGAAGAAGTAGGAAATACAAGGAATTAGAAAAGGAATTAGATTCTATTGTTCTGAAATATGGAAAAGATTCTAAAGAAGTGAGAGATTTTTTTAATATTATTATGATTTATTAGATAAATATTTAACTTAAATAGTTTTTTTATCTCAATAATAAATATTACTTTTGTGTATTGAAATTAAACGATTAAATTTATATTATTATGGAAAACAAATTAGCAGTTAGTACTATTGTTAGTAGCGTTTATGAGTTAGAAGGTGTTTTCAGCGATGCCTATGGATATAAGGTATTTGATAAGCATCCTTTGGCTAAATTAGATGATAACGGTTTGCATTTGGGTAATTATGAAATTGCTGATTATGATATAGATTTTTTTAAATCAAAAATACCTTTGCTTTATTGTGTTAGAAACGTTTCTAACAGTGGTTTTGTATGCGGTTTAGATTTGATTGATGATGGTAAAGTTTGGGTTGGAGTAAACGCAAAAAAGAAGTCTTATTTTGATAATATCAATGATGCAATGAATTTTGTTAAAGATGAGGATGGTAATGATTGCTTTATTTGTTTAGAGGGAGAAATGAGGTTTTAACTAAAGTGGTTGAATATTTAACTACCTAGTTTTGGCTATTAAGATTTAAAGAGCTACCTTTGCGTATTGAAATTAAACAATTAAAATTTATAGTATATGAAAACGAAAAAATCTATTAAAGTGACATTCATTGATAATTGTTCACATGGATATTATTCCGTATCTAAAAAAGATATTATTTCTATTGGGTTGGATATTAACCAAATAAGTTGTGGTAGTGGTATGACATTGACTAGGGTTTATTTAGAAGAAGATTGTGATGCAAGTCTATTTTTTAATAAATGCAAAGAACTTAACATTGAGGTAGATGTTAAAAGAACATATAACCCAAAATTCAAATATACACATAGTTACGAAGCTAGTTTATTTGATTATGTTCCAATGGTTGGTGATATAGTCAATCATGGTAGTAAGAGTTATAAAATAACCCACTTAGATGAAAAAAATATTATTGTTGATGATCGTTATAGAATTTCAATGAGTAACCCTTTTGAAATAATTGAGAGTTATAGTAGGGGTTGATTGTGAGTTATTTAACTAAAGTAATTTAATCTTTTAACTACATAGTTTTGGTTATTAACAAATTAATCATTACCTTTGTGGAGTAATAAATAAATAAAAAACATCACCACGAACAAAAAAATTTTTATACCCGAAAATGAAGTAATATCTGAAAATGGATATTTTTCAAAAAACGACATTGTTAATTTGTTGAGGAAATATAAATTTAGTCCAAACGCTATTCAGTTTATTGCTGATATGCTTGAGTAATGTTTTAACATCTATCAAACAATCTTTTAACAATAAATGTTTGGTAGTTTGATATAAACGTATTATCTTTGTGGAGTAATAAATAAAAAAATACTGTTATGGAAGAGTTATTAATTAGATTTGGTTTTAAACGGTCTGAAACCATCCCGAATGAATTTGTTAAGGGAAAATGTTATAAGGCTATTTTATCTATTAATGGATATGTTGTTGTCTTGCAATATACGCCTACATATCAAAGACTTTTAGATTCAACCACTTATTATAATATTAAAAAATTAGAAAACGAATTGTTTAAAAATCATTATTAAAAACAATTTACTATTATGGAAAACGAATTGATTAATCCAACAAATGCAAGTGAAATACAAGTAGTTGAACATTTAAGGGTATTATCTGATGATATTCTATCTATGTATTACGATGGTAGACAACCATTTAGGTTAAAACCACAAGGGATGAATACAGTTATTGAAAAAGAAGCAATTAACTTAATGGAAATAACTACCAATGAAAAAACTTATTTATTTGGTGGTATTACTGAAAAGTTCTATGATGAGGTAGTTGATTATTTTTCTGATTTAGATGATGACAATGAAGAAGTAGATGATTTATTTATCGCTGTGGGTTTTAGTGATAGTACTATGGTTAGTGAGTTAAATAATTTAACAATAAGATAATGGATAAAAATTTTAGTTTTATTAGGTTTGCTATTGGTTCGGCTATGGTACTTATAATTTATTGGATATTTGTTTTCAATCTATCTATAATTTATAGTGTTATTGGTTATTTTGTTTTTATTATATCGAACTTTTCTTACTTAAAATATAGGGCTTTGAAAGATGAAAAGGAAAAAAATAAATAATTCTTTTAACTAAATAGATTTGGAGTTTAACATCTAGTGTATTACCTTTGTATTAAATTAAAACAAACAATTTAAAAACCAACGAAAATGAAAACAACTTTTGAAATTGATTATCAAGAAAATGTGACCTTTGATTTATTAGCAGCTAGTTTGGTAGCCAAAACTAATTTGTTGATTAACGCTAAAAACACCATCAATAACAACTTAGAGCTATCTAAAAAAGTATCTACGGATGTTTGTAATGACTTTGTAAATTATCTAAATTCAAAAGTGGTTGTTTTTGAGGTTGCTTATTGTAACCCAATAATAACCAATTTGGTTACAGTTGAAAGTAAATTCATTGAATTTCTTATTTATAATGGTGCTTTTAACTCTATCAATGCGGTTAGATTTAATGTTAGATTTGAGTTAAATGAATTTTGTGAGATAATTGACATCAACTATATTTGTCGTGCGTTGGAGGATAATGTGGTAACTAAATTTTCTTTTGAGCATACAGATATTGATAGCGTTTTATTGAGATTTATCAATGTTTTTGATTACTACCATAAACGAAGATATAACATTGTTTAACTACTAAACGTTTGGTTATTAACAACTAAAGTATTACCTTTGTATTATCAAATTAAAACAAATAACAAACAATTTAAAAAGAAACGAAAATGAAAAGAATAACAGAGGATTCAATCATTGATTTTAGTGAATATAAACAATTGAGCTATATTGATAATTGTAAAAATGATGTAATTTTATTTGTTGATGATAAATCAGTTGGTAAGATTAAAGTATTTTTGGATTCCGAAGAAGATGGTAGAGAGTACATCTGTATCAATAATGAGATAGTTTATTTGGATATGTTAACTGAGAAATACAAGTAATAAAATGGAAAATAAAATAAAAGAGTTGTTGAATTTGAAAATCAAGGAACACGATTTATTATTGGAAGAATATAATACATCTTTTATTGATGAACAAAGACTGTTTGAAAAAGCTGATATAGAATTAATAGCTCAAATTAAATTGTTAAGATTTATTCTTTCTGAAAACTTTTAACTAAATAGATTTGGATATTAACAATCAATGTATTACTTTTGTATCAAAGAAATTAATAAATAAACAATTTAAAACAAACAAAAAATGATAAAGTTAGAAATTAAATTAGCCGAAGAAGTAGAAGTAGAAAAATATGGTGAAGAGGATTATGATGATATGTTAAACGATGCGGGCGATGTTACAGTTGGAGGGTGTACATTTAATCCATCTGATATACTTAGGAATTGTGACCACACAGCTTATAGCTGTGGTTTCAATGACTTTCAAGAATACGAAACATTTTTTAGATGCCCTATTTGTGGTGAAGACCACGAAGATGAAGATGATGCAACATTTTGTTGTCAATCAAGAGATATTTATGAATGTGAGTTTTGTGGGGAGATTTTTGATGATGAAGATGATTGCATTGAGCATGAATTGGATTGTTGCGAAAATCCCGATAGAGAGCTAGATGATAAGACAATGGATAAATGTCGAGATGAAAATTTTTAATTAAAATAATGTAGTATCCGTTTTCGGCTGAAATTAGAAGTGAGAACTTAATGGTGAATTAACACGAGGAACATTATTTTTTTATTAACTTTAAAATATAAATTATTATGCAGATATTAAATATTGTTTTGTGTATTATTATAGTGGCTGTTCTATTGTCATTTAATTGGTTTGTGGGTAGTTTTGTTCCATATAACAACTATCTATTAGTATTTTGTCATTTTTTAGGTTGCGCTATAAGTGGTTATTTTTATGATCGTGTTGCGTGTGAATTTTATTTATGGTTTGAAAAGTTTTATGTGTAATGATAGTACTCAAATGAGTATATTTATTTAGTAAATTAATTGGTTATGAGGTGTTGTGATAATTGTGGGTGTGAGATAGGCGTTGGTTGTTTTAAATGTGCTAATTGCACTACTGAAACTAAGATTACCACAATTAAAAAAGTGGTGAAGAAAACTAAGAAATTTACAAAAAGAAAACGAGTTATTAAACATTTTAATTTTATTGGTTACATGGCAAGGCAAATTATGTTCGGTGATAAACAGAAAAATATCAAAGAATTTTCTAAAATTAAGTTAGTTACTTTAGAGAAACAATATTCAAATTTGAATAGTTTTTTAACTAAAGATGCAAATAACATGAGAGAAGAAATAAATAGATTGAGGATTGTAGTTGGTTAGGATTTTAGTTATTAATTTTTAAAAATTTATTATTATTATTATGGAATTTATTATGGTTATTTCATGGTTATTATTATTCACAATTTTATTATATATTGGTACTATAATTGGTGATGATGCTAATGAATTAAAAGCACTATTATTAGCTTTGTTTGTTGTGTTGTTATTTATTTTGTGCTTTTGGTCTACTTATTATTTAGGTGGTTTGGATGGTGAAAGGAAAGAGTTAAGTGGTAAGTCAAGTTACGAAATGAAAATAGATTATCAATTAAAGGATTCAGTTTATGTTCCAAATGATACGGTATTTATTTTGAAGAAATAAATTTAAAATATAACGGTGAGATTTTTATGTTTTACTCTATTTTTGTTTTATTAACTACCATCAGCCAATCTTTTAACTATAAACATGATGGATATTAAAAATAAAGCACTATCTTTGTATCGAAATAAAAAACAACAATTTAAATATAAGACAAAATGAATAAAAATGGAAAGTATTTAGTAGTTTGGATGGTTAACAATTCCAAAATTGAAAACATTGATTTGAATAATAGTGTTTTAGAGGATAGATACAAGGCTTTTGTTGATAGTGATAACAATTTGGAAAGCGCAACAAAGTTCTATAATGAGTTGTTGCTAGATGAAAGTACATACAGTGCAAATATTTGCTTGGTGGTTAAATCAACTGATTATTAACATATTATTATGGAAGAATTAGTAAGTTTTAATGTAGCTAAATTAGCTAAAGAAAAAGGTTATTTTAATGGTGGTTTAAAATATCATTATGATTATGCTGGTAAATTCGGACAAGTGATAATTTCAGCACCAACACAAAGTCTATTACAAAGATGGTTAAGAGAGGAGCATAATATTGAAGTAACAGTTGATAGGTCAATGAATGGTAATTCATTAGAAAAATATTATTATAGTGTTAGTGAATGGATTGATGAGAATACTATGAATGGTTTACCTAGTGCGTATTCAAATACGTTTGAAACTACATTAGATAGTGGATTATTTGAAGGACTTAAATTAATTAAAGATAAACTAAAATGAAAAAAGAAATAAGTTTTGGAAAAATAGATTACAATGGTTGCGGCAGAAAAATAAATGAAGTAACAATTGAAATTAGTTTAATTGAAAAAGAATGTCGTTCTTGGTTAACAAATGAAAAAATTAATACAATGGTTTTTTCTTGTTCGGGAAATGTTTGGAACACTAAACATAGTGATATTGTGGCTGGTGGGCAATGCCTTGATTCTTTACTACCTTATTTCAAAGATAATGTGTTGTTTGGACAGATATATCGGCTTTGGGTTAAATATCACTTAAATGACCTTAAAAGCGGTAATAAAGAGCAATGTGATTTGATTGAACAATGGAGAAAAGAAAACGGTGTTAGTAATATTTGGGCTTATGAAAGATGTTGTGATTATTTAAAATCAATTGATAAATATGAAATTGGTTATTTTAAATATGGTCATGGTTGGTGGTGTGAGGAAATTCCAACTGAAATAGTTAATGAAATTAAAGAAATAATAAATAAATGAAAAAAGAAGTTAACAATTTCTTAGATGAATTGAAAACCTATTTTGAAACAACATCAAAAGAACAACAATTAGCTGATTGGGCTAAGTCAGAAGAATGTGATAATATTGGTGTTACTGTTAGCGAATTTATTGAAAATCAAAAGGTTATGGAAACAAAAAAAGATTCAAATTATTTCTTAAATGAAATTTCGTTGTTGGAACACGATGTTACAAAATCTATCACCGATGTTTTAGATTTCAAAGGAATTATTGAAGTTGAGTTAACATTAGCCATTGACTATAAACATGGAGATTATTATATTCAAAAATTAAAATCAGATGGTTTGATTGAAGTTCTTTATTTATCAGTAGATGAAATTAGTCAAATATCTTTAATAAATTTAGAATTAAATGATTTAATAAATTTATTACAAATGGTTGAAAATCAGTGTTATAGGATTTTACAAGAAGTTCACTAGGAAAACTTTAAGTTAAATAATAAAAGAAAATCGGAATTATATTTTGTAGTTCCGATTTTTTCATTTATCTTTGTATCGAATTAAAAAAGTAGTTTATAAACAAACAAATAATAAAACATTATGAGAATACCAAAAGGAGTACTTATTTTTATTGCTATTATGCAAAGTTTACCAATTGCAGCACTTTTCAGTTCTATTGGGGCATGGGCGTTTAATTTAGATACAAAACAATCTTTATTGATTGGCTTAGCTGTATTTCTTTGGCAATTTATTTCGTTGCATAACCATCTATTGTTAGAAGATAAATTAGAAGAATTAGAAGAAAAAATTGGTAAATTAAACAAATAATAAAACATTATGAAAAATAATATGTTTCCTTTTGTGGAAAAAAGAATATTTGAAGTTAGGGTCGCATTTGGCAAAGCTTTAGTTGATAAAATTAAAAGTGGTTTAGAACCATCAAAAGATGATTTAATTCGTGTTATCACCTATGAATATAGTTCATTTGATGTAATGGTTTTAGATATGAATGAAAAAATTAAGGAAATGGATTCAGGTGATTGGAATAGTGAATATTTAATTTTTTAGCTATTTTTAACTTGATGCTTATTGTATAATTCAATTATTACTATTATCTTTGTATAATCAATTAAAAACAAATAATCTTATGGAAACAAATTTAGAAAAGAACATTTTTATTGCTGAAAGTCTTGGTTTTCAACGTACTGACATTGGTTGGTTTGATGCTGAAGAGGTTTTGAATATCAAAGGAAGTAATACTTTTGATGAACTAGAATTTGATACGAACATGAATTGGTTATTTTCAGTTGTTAAATATATCAATTTGTTAGATGACTATGAATATAGTGTAGAGATTCAAACGATGGATGTTTATATTTATAGCGAAAAAAATGGTTTAGTGGCTGAAAGTAGTTGCGATTATAACGTTGACGAATTAGAAAAATCAATTTTTGATGCTGTTGTTATGTTTTTTGAGTGGTATAATAATAAATAAATTATTTAACTAAATAAGTTTTGTATTACCAAATAAAGTAGTTATCTTTGTAGTATAATTTTTTAAAACATAAAACAAAATGGAAAACGTAAATTTTTTAAATGTAGAAATAGTTTTTGATGGTGAAATAACCAACGATGATTTAGAACAAGGTTTTGGTGCTATAACGCTATCTAAGGGTGGTAGAGAGTATATCTTAGACGTTGTTGGTTCTAATTGGATTTATGAGTTAGACCAAACAAATGTCAGTTGTGAAATTGAGGTTGATGAAGAAACATTTCCCGATTGTAAATTTGATTTAACATCAACTGACTTATTCAGTTGTAATTTGAAATCAACCATTTTTATTGGGGATTTTTCAAATGAATTGATTTCAGCAACGTTATTTGTTAGGGTTGATGGTAAATCAACTAAAGCTATCAACTTAGAACTTGAATAGTATGAAAATAAGAAACCATAGAAAATTAGAATGGTGGTATTTTCCACATAAAACCTCGAAATTAAGAAGAGGTAGTTGCTATATTTTTAAATATAAGAGCGATTTGATGAGGTTTTTAAACAATAACCTCAAGGAAGCAGTAAATGGTGAGGTTCGTTTAGAAGAGAGTAGTTTTGGTCATAGTGGGTGTATTAGAGAGTGGGTTGTTTGGTACAATGAACAACAACATAGAAATGGTGGTAAACAAAAAATTGATTTAAGACAATTAGATTTTAGAGGTAGAAAATATATTTTTAAACCATCTAAAATTTCTAAGGAAAGTAAACGTTATTTTGCTTTTTCTGATAAGGTAATTAGTTTGATGTGCCACATTGAAGATGATAATGGTACTATATTATCAAAAGATGCTATTAGATTAACTAATTTGTTTTATAAGCGAGGGTTTAAAGACTTTGTAGCTGAAGGTGATGATTTGGATTATATCAATAATTATGTTGAAAAAGGTATTGATTTTAGTTATTGGTCTGATAGATGTAATTGGTTGAGAACTAAGACTATAATAGAATATTTTAAAGCAAATAATTTATTTGTTGAAAAATAAATTGAAACATTAACTAAAATTGTTTGGTTCGCATTAGAAAAGGGATTATCTTTGTATCATATTAAAAAAGTGGTTATTAAAAAAATAGATAAAATGAAAAAACAAGAAAACATTATTATTGAATATAATGGTTGGGTTTCAGTAGCAAAAGAAGATTTGAAAATTGATACTATGGCTTTTGATGGGGAATTAACCGATTTTGATACAAGTAAGTTATCAGCTAGTGAGATAGTTAAGATGCTAAACAATGGAAGTGTTATTTTAACATCATTTGGTAAAACTTATTTGAATGATACCATTGATGGTGAAGACAATTTTAGTTTTGATATTGAGGATTAAATAATTAAAAATTATATAAAATGGAAAACTTTAATGGAATTATAGGTGGTGAAGTGAGATTGAATGGTTTACTTAGGGCTATGTTACATAGAGATAACGTAAAACTTTCAGATGAATTTAAAAACAATAACGAAGAACTTTTGGAAAATATATCAGATAATTTAATAATTCAAAGAATTGATTTAGATGGTAATATTGATTTATTTGATGTGGAAAACAGTGAGGTTTTATATGATTTTTCACCAAACGATATGATTTTAATTTAAAAAACTTTTTATATATTATGATAGCTTTAATTATATTTTCAGTGTTGTTTATATTAGCTATTTGCTTTATAATCAAACGTTTTTCTGATTTTCGGAGATGTAACGGTTATGGTCGCATTTTCAAAAAAGAATATCATTCTAAAAATTTAGTGAAATGAATTTGTTTTATTTAATATTATTAATTTTGTTCTTAGGTGCTTTTGTCTTACTTGATGAAGATGATAATGAAACACCAACGTATTGAAAATCAGACCTATCTTTTATCAAATGGATAGGTTTGTTTTATTTAAGTTAAAAGATAAATGTTTTAACTATTTTGTTTTGGTTATTTAAATTAAACATCTTATCTTTGTATCGAATTAAAAAAGTAGTTATTTAAACGAATAAAAAATAGAATGTTATGAAAAACAGAATTGAAATTGGTTATAAAGAAAATGGTAATATATCTATATCCTTACCAAAACCCGAAGACGTAATGGATGTTTTTAATTTGCTTTTGGATGCTTTAGGTGATATTGATATAACTATATGTAACGAGATTAATTCAATTGGAAACCCAAATGATATGCTGATTGATAGTGATAGGAGTATTTATTTTTTAACATTAGAAAATACTAATGATTTAAAAAATATTGGTAAGACAGAATTAGTTAAACGAGGTACATTGAAGAATTTTATTAACTTATCGAATGAAAAGCATATTGAATTTTTAAAATGGTACTATAATTACGATAATTATGAAGAAGCCGTAAATGCGATGAGAACTGAATTATTTAACTAAAACCAATTAATTTTTTAACAATAAATGTTTGGTTATTAACAATTAAAGCGTTACCTTTGTGTTATCAAATTAAAACAACAAATAAAAAATAAATTATTATGAAATCAGCTTTTAAAATAAAAATTGACGAAGAAATTATTTGGCGTGGTGATTGGGGTTCTGATGCACCAATTAAAGCTATTATTAAAACCATTGATGCATGTAAAGATGGCTCTAAAAATGGTAGAAGCGTGAAAACAGCCACAGTTAATGAAGTAGATGGGCGTGTTGTAGTTGGGCTTGATAATGGTCATTGGGCTTATGGTTATCAAATTTCAAAATTAAACAAATAAAAAATACAATTATGGAAAGAAAATTTAAACTAATAACAAGTGGTAGTGAAGAGTATAGTCAAGTAACTAATATTATCACTATTGTAGATGATTCAATTACCGTATTGGAAGCCGTTAAGGGTAAATTGAGTGAAGTTTTAAATGCTGATATTTTTAGCGTATTTGATATGAACGGTGTACTTTTATTCACAGAAGAAGCTTTTGAGGATGATGATTCAGAGCCTTTTATTTGTAGATGGTGCGGTATTCTTATTGAGAGTGAACATGGAATGTTTGTAGAAGATTATGATGTTTGCCACTGTGAGGAGTGCCACGATAAGCTATATACAAAAGAAGCTTGGGATGCGTTATACAACGAATATAATGAGGTTGATGAAAATAAACCAACTAACTTTAATAGTGATTGTTATTATTGGACAACAGCACCTTGATAAATGTACTCAATTGAGTATTAGATAGTTGTAATGTTAAATTTTAAACTTAAAAAAATAAATTGTTATGGAAACAAAAATTTTATTATTATCAACCGACAAATTTGATAGAGCTATTTTAGATGTAATGGATGGTTGTTTTAATATAGAAGAAGATATTAAAAGTTTTCTTTTGAATGAAGAACCTAAATGTTTAGATGGCTGTTTTGATGATTCAGATGCCTTTCAACTACTTAGTTTAGATGAATTTGCCGATATTTGCAACAACCAATTAATATATTTGGATGCTTGGTGGATGATTCATATAAATTTATTAACTAACTAAAAATATAAAATTATTTTTAACTAAGATAGTTTGGTTTATGTTGATTATAATATTATCTTTGCATTACAATTAATTTAATAACAATTTAAAACAAGAAATTATGGAAACGCTTTTATTAACAAAAGAAGAAATATTAAAACAATATCTTGAATTATCAAAACCAATTGATGTTGTTGAGTATGAAATTTGCGATGGTATTGAAATAGAATTGGAAGATGATATATTAGTAGAATGTAGAGGTATTTTGTACGATGGTTTTGGTTATGTTATTGGTGAAACATCAAATGATGGTAAAAGTCATATTGTTAAAGTTTCAATGCGGAAATTAGATGAATTAACCGTTAATGATAGACTTAAAATAATAGACTATTTAGGGTTGGATTCTGATTCAATTGATGATATTTGCTTTACAGATTCATTAATAAAGTTTGTTTTGGTTGATGAAATTCTTTTTTCTGAAGTTTAACTTAAAAATTTTGGTGGTGTCAAATAAATGATTTATCTTTGTAATATAATTAAAGTAATAAACAATAAAAAAATAGTCTTATGAAAAAAATTAATGAAATTGAATTGGCGAGTAATTTAGCCCATAAAGCGGTTGTTGGTGAGTTGGTGGTAAACACAACGAAGTACGAAGATGAGGATGATTTATTGACATTTGATAACGATGATGAAACATTTGTCTATAAAGATGATGTACAAGACTGTTTCAATAGATGGTATGATTTCTATTTGGAAATGATTGAAGAAACAGAAGAAAAATAACTTAAAAAAACCAATAATTAATATGAAAGTAGCAAAATTAGTGTATGTAACATTGGTTACTAGGGTGGTTGTAGAAGAAGATGCAGCTGAACAAGAAATTATGGAATTAGCAATTCCTAGATTATCAGAAAAATTAATGGATGAGCCATTTGAAAATATTGAAAAAATAGTTGATGATATTGAATGTCCTTACGATGAATTTTGGGATGTTAAATACGTTGATAAAAATGGAACATCTATTTACTTAAATAGTCCATATAATTCAAATGTTTTAGCTCCCGAACCAAATGATAGTGATTTACATTGCTGTTCTTTTGAAGGCTGGGTTAATGGTTTCAGAAATGGAAACGTTATAGTTGAAGATGCTGATGGTGATTGCTATGAGATTGAACCTAATAGATTGGAGGTTCTTTAAAAATCTTTAACTAAAATAGTTTGATAATATCAATTTAATGTATTATCTTTGTATATCAAAAAAAATAAAACAATTTAAAAAATAAAATACAATGAGATTATTTCAAGTATTGTCAGAAATTGATGGTGAACAACGTGGTTTGTATAGTTGTTCTATTTCAGAGGATGAATTTTCAAACGAGGATATTGAACAAGTATTGATTGATGCTTATGGTTGGTTTGATGAAGAAACAGATGAAGCAATAGAACAAGCGTCTGATTTGTTGGATATGAGCTGTTTAGAGAGAATTTTTGTTAATGAAATTTTTATTTAACGATGCAGTTATCACTAACGGATTTAACCAATAAACTTAATAATTTAAGGGTTGGTAAGGTAATTGATTGTGAGATTGAAGCGGTTGTTTATAAGGTGTTTAAAATTTCAGATAACAAATTTGAGATAACGATTGATGGTAAACTAATTAAAGTTACAATAAAAGCTTTAATTAGTTTAATACAAGGAAGTAAGTTTTTAGATGAAATAATTAAAAAATAATATGGAAACAGTTAAAAGAAATAAAGAAGGTATTTTAGATTTTTCTGTTTGTTAAATGATGTTAAACCAAAAAAATTAGTTGTTAAAATAGTTTGGTAATTCAAATAAAAGCCGTACATTTGTATCGAATTAAAAAAGTAAATATTATGAGTATAAATATAGGTTTAAAAGCGATAATCATTAAGGATGGTGTGGAAGTAGTTGATTACTTTAAATGTCAACAAACTAGAACAAAAATAACAGAAAATATTATTAGTTCTGTTGATATTGAAACAGCGTATAGGGATTATATTATTGATTTTTACAAAGATTGGGAAGATGAAGAGCATATCTACTTTAACGATGTTCCACAGTCAAATGAAGAACCAATAGAAATAATACCTATAAATATTGGTGTTAGCCATTTATTAAAACTTGATAGATTTTTATTATTACACGGTGATTGGGGATTAGAGTGGTTTTGGTGTTAATGAAAATAATTCAAAGTTTTAACTATAAACATTTGGTTATTAACAATTAAAATCTTACCTTTGTAGTATAATTTAAAAAAACAAATAATATGAAAAACTTAATGAAAGAAAACAAAACAATTGTAGCGTTTCATTGTGGTCGTGGTGGTCGCTTTAATAATGCTGGTTATGTAACATTTATTGGTAATAAACTAATTGGTGAATTTACGGATGATTTATTTTGTCGTTTTGAAAACGAAATGGATTTTAAAGATAGATATGGTTTTGATAATACAAATGATAAAAACCAAAGATGTGTGTTGGATTTAATTGGGGATGGTGATTTTGATGAATTATATGAGAAATTTGGGATTGCCAAAGAACAGTTAGGTGAAGAAATGTATTTTGATGGTGGTGGAAATTCAGTTGGTTTATCACAAAAAGATGTTGATAGCGGAGTTGGACTTATTAACATTGATAATGAATATGATAAAACAGCTTGTCAATTTTTACAAGAATGTGATGAAGATGATTTACTTAAAATATTAGTATCAAATGAATGGAACAAAATTGATTTAATACAAGAGTATTTTGATGAATGTACTGATTTGGTTATTGATTGGAGTAACTTTAATGGTGATTATAGACGTTTAATTGAAAGTTATTTCAGTGGTTTTGATTGGTATATAGATGATTTTTACATCAATGAAAAAGATGATGAAAATTAATTTAAACTTTTAACATCAAATATTTGTATATATCAAATAAAACAGTTATCTTTGTGTATTATAAATTTAAAAAATAAATTATTATGAGTGAATTGTTAAAAAAAATTGATGAATTTATTAATAACGTAACACCCGAATTAATACTATTTGATAGTAAAAAATACGGCTGTGTGATTGAGAATGTGACAGAAGAAAAATTATCAGAAGAAGAATTAACTGAACCAATAGACGAGAAAGTAATTAAGACGTTGGAGTGGTTTCTATCACTACATGAAGCAGATGAGATTTATTCAATGATTTATGATGAAAAGCAAACCATTGAGGATATTGAAAATAAATTAATGGGTTATTATGGTAAAGGTAATAATTAAATAAACAATTTAAAAAAGACAAAATGAAAAAAGTAGAAAAATTTTTAGAAAAGTATTCAGTAGAAGTGATTGTGAATGACTATTTGAAAGATGATAGTAAATTATATAATTCAAAAAAGTTTGAAGCGGAAATGTTGAAAGCTAATATTGACTTAATTAAAGTTGAATTGTTTAGTTATACGCCAAAAGCAGTTGAAATTTATGAAGTAAGTTTTATTGATGAGGATGGTAATATTCTTTTAACTAAAATGGTTTAATCATTTAACTAAATAGCTATTGTATAGTCAATTAAATGTATTATCTTTGCAAAGTAATTAATTCAAACTAAAACAAATAAAAAATCATGGAAACTCAAAAAATTGAAACTTATTTACCATTGTTTAAAGGATTCTATAATACTATCTTTGAGCCTGATGAAGAACAAGAAATTTACAACATTAACGATGAGAGAGCATCTAATAACCTAGATGGTATAACTTATGATGATGATATTCAGTTTGATTACGATACATATAAAAATGAGGTTTGTATTGAGTGTGTTAGTTTTGTTGAAGAAAAACTAGCTGAAATAGGAATTGTTAAATCAATTACTTTTCAAAAATTGGTTTCACCAAGATATTATAACTACTCAAATGATTCAATCAATGTTGAAATTGAAGTTGTTGTTCCCGAATTGAAAAAATATTTAGAAGAAAACATTGAGTTGTTTGGTGCGTTTCTAAATGCTAATTATTCATCTTATGATGGTTTCATTCCAAGTCATTCAAATGATGTTAGTGATTGGAGCGAAGAATTAAATGATTTTACAGACTTTTCTGTTGATGGTCACAAATTAGGTTCTACATTAGAATTTGTTTTGGGTAATAGTTTTGAGGGTGATGATTTATATGAGGAAATGTACTATTATTGTATTGATAACGATTGTTCATTGAGCTGTATGGATTACCAACATGAAACCACTAAAATCAAGTGTGATGAGTGTGGTGAGTGGTATTCAAATAATGACTTGATTGAGAAATATAATTATGCTGCTGAAAGCGAACTAGCTTTTATTTCTGATAGATGCGATATTAAACCAACTGTTAGAAGTTTTGAAGAGTGGGTTAAAAATAATGGAAATAAACATTGTGAGTAGTACTCAATTGAGTATCAACCATTTAAGTTATAAACTAATAAAAATAAAAATTATGTTAAAAGTTAAAAACCATAGAGATTTCGCTTGCTTTGATTATATTTCAACTACATCTAAACATTATAAATTAGGCGATGTAGTGTTTAAGGTTGAAGATAATGAGGTTGGTGTTATAATTCAAATTCACGATGAGCGAGAATTTCGTTCCGATATGTTTGGTAATTTTTGTGTTAGTGAGGTTAAACCAGCAAAGTTATCTGATGTTAAAAAATATCGTAATGATTTGTTGAATGATTTAACTTAAATGATTAGATTATCTCGATTAAAACAATTATCTTTGTATTATAAATTTTAAGCAGCAAGCAACGAAGAACTCAATGGTAAGCTTGAAATAGCTTTGAGAGAGCATTTCGACACGGATATTAGTGAGATTCCAACATTAGATTTAGATAATTATCTTTATGGTCGTATGGGTGAATTTGAAGTAACTATAAATGGTGATTTTATTGATTCGGACAGTTATACTCAAACTATTTATATTCAATCAGTTACAGTATATTAAATCTATTGTTATGATAAAAATAAAAATTAGCGAGGTGATTGATTTGGAAAGAAAAAGAAATGCTTTAAACTCAACCAAATTAGAAGATATTCAATTTCTTGATGATAATGGAAATGATGTTAAAATATCCGAAGAAATATTAAATGAGTGGAAGTATGCAGGTCTAAATAATATTGATTTAATAACTACTGGGTTTTATTTAACTTATTTTAAATATAAATAACATGAAAACACTAATTAATGATTCAGAAGTGGCTAATAGAGGTTATTATTTTCTTCTTGATTGGAACGAAGAAAACAAATGGAACACAATGACCTTGTTGTTTGATAAACATCGACTTTGTGATTTAGAATTACATGAATATGTTGAGTTGTTTGGGATAGCAACCAAAAGTGATTTAGAAACTTTAAAACAAATAAAACTATGAGAATAAATTTTAGGACTAATTTAGATAAATATTATAGTGATTGGTTTCCTATGTATTCCAATGTAGTTATTAACTTAGCAAAGGCAAGTGGCGTTGAATTATTTTAAAACAAAATAAAAATGGAAAAGAAAATAGAAAGATTAGTTGATTGTATTATCAATGGAAACCCAATTAGATATGATGGTGGTTTGTATTATCCTTATGCTTTGTTCAATGATTTTTTCTTAGTAAGTGAAAGCCTAGTACCCGATGGGTTTGATGTAGCCTTTGATGGTGATTATCAATTTGTTGAAGATGGTGAGTTTTTAAACCTTAACTTATTTAAACAGTTTGACAAACAAATAGGTAAATATGATTTTGAGGGTATGGTTGAGGAAGGTTGTTGGTCAATCAAATTTGAAGATGGTGATGCCGAAAACTATTACCTTTATGATAGTGAAAAAGATTATAATAGAGATTTTAATTTAATTATTTCTTTAACATGAACGACTATCAACCAACATCTAGTGAAATAGATGCTTTCATAAGGTACAAATTAGGTTATAGCGAGCCATATAAGCGAGTTTCGCCACCAAAACCTACAAACGGTTCACTTGTGCTGGTAGAGGGCTTAAATCGCACTATTATCAAAAATGACCTACCATTTGCTTTACTTAAATCTTTGAGAAATCAGATGATTAATAAAGGTTATAATTCTAAGAATTTAAAAATTGAATACAAAAAATAAAACAATATGAAACAAATAGTAAAATTAGAAGATTTTAGAAATGCTTTTGAAAGAATGGATAGAAAAAATAACTTTTCTTATAGTGGTTTAGAAGCTTTATTTGATTATCTTATTTGTTTAGAAGAAGATTTAGATGAAGAAAATGAACTAGATGTCGTTGCACTGTGTTGCGAGTGGACTGAATATGAGGATATTGAAGAATTTCAATGCAATTATGGTGATGAATATCAAACAATTGAGGATATTGAATATCGTACTATTGTTATTCCCATAGATGATGTACGTTTTATAATCGCTGATTTTTAGTATCATGTTAACAGACGAAGATTTAAAAACAAAACAGACCACTTTTACTAGAGATAGTGATGGTTGTTGGTACGATGCCCCTGCGTGGGATTTCCAAATAAGGAAACATAATGGTAAGTTGGCTTTGTTTTCATATTGCGAGGTCGCTGGTGAAACTGAATTAATTTCAGATGAAATAGATGATATTGAACATCTGCGATTTATGCTCAACGAATTATCTGATAGTGATTTTAATACGTTTCACGACTTAACATACTAGTACTCAAATGAGTATATTTTTTATGTTAAATAGTTTGTATATATCAATTATTATAGTTACCTTTGTATCGTAAAATTAAAACAAAAAAAATGAAAACAATTAAAAAATATCTACTGTCACTTGGTTATATATTTGATTATGGAATTGATGATGATAACCACTATTTTTCAAAAGATGGTTGGTGCTATGAGTTAGTTAGCCCACATAGCGGAAATGGTTACTTTTATTTATGGCGTTCAAATCCAATTGAAACCTTTGATAAGTGGTCTTACTGCGAATTAGAAGAGAGATTTAAAACTGTTAAGGAATTTAAAAATAATATACAATGAAAGAAATATTAAAGAAATATGGTTTCGTAAAACTTGGCGATGAGTTTTGGCTTTTACATATAGGTGGTAATAAGTATTTTATTGTAAGTGAAAAAAGTAATGGTGACTTTAATTTTAAAGATGATAAGGTTGTTGATGAAGAACACCTGAAGAAAATATATTTTTCATTTACTAAAGGTAAGGAATTAATAATTAAACAAAAATGAAAGAGATGGAAAATGAAAATGTTTTTGGCGTATATAATGAAGATGAAATGATTGTGGCGGTACATAGAACCGAAAAAGGTGCTGAAGAAAATGCAGCTAAATGGGCTAAATTAACTGGAATTGAACACTATGTTGATGAAATAAATGTTCATGAATAATTAACTTAATTGTAATCGTGTAAAATCAGGAAAATGAAAAAACTAATTAGTTTAAAAGACCCCGAAACGGATGAAGTAATTGCATTTATTAATTTATTATCAATTGATTGGTATAATGAATTAGAAGATGCTTGGGAATTATTTCTAACTGAAATAGGTGGTGAAACAATTGATGACTTTATTGAATATGTTAATTCTGAAACATCAATCAAAATTGAAAAAGTTAATCTTAGTTAAACCATTTAGTTTATAAAAATAAAAGTCGTACATTTGTGGTATAATAAGGAGATAGGGGTAATATAAGAGCAATTGATAGACCTAGTCCACATGACATAGACTGTTAAATACGTAGTTAATAGCGTCTTGTGGGTGGCTGTGTGTGGGTTTGAGTCCCACTGTTACTCTTTTTAATAATAATAAATGTATAGTTATGGAAGAAGAAAAACTTAAATTAATACAATGGCTTGGTTTATATTGCGTTTCACATCAAATGTTAAAGAAAAAACTTTTCAATAGCTATTGGGCTTTATTGAGCGATGTAGATAAATTATATGATGGTATTGAGGATGATAGACTAAATTGGTACAGTAATGAAGAAATATTAGAAATTTATAATAAAACTTTTAATAAATAACTTATGGAAATATACGATAGTGCTTTTGGTGATTTAACGATTTTAAGTATTAAATGCGTTCTATGTGGTGAAAATCACGGTGTTCAAGTCGGTAAAGAAGATTTCGTTTCTTTTAATAATGGGGAAAAATTAATTCAAGATTGTTTTCCTTATCTAACTGTAGATGAGCGTGAGTTGATTTTGAGTGGTGTGTGTGGTAAATGTTTCGATAAGATTTATGAAGATGAAGAATGATAACTTAAATTACATGAGTACTTTTTCACCACCTAATTCAATTGGTGAGGAAACGATAACTATATATGGTGCTGGAATAAATAAAGATAGTACATTGGTTTTGAATAAAACTTATGCAGCTTTTCTTTTGATTGATTTAATGAAATTTTTAAAAATAGAAAAATAAATAATATGGAAATATATATGCAACAAACGTTGGGTTTTATGAACTCAACCAATCCCGAGTTGGTTCAAAGTATAGTTAATAATTCAGAGCCAAAACAGTTAAAAGATGATAGTTATTATTTTATTATCAAAGAAGATGGTAGCTTAGAAGAAATAGTAGAAGAAATAATTTAAAATAAATAGATTATGGTAGGTTTAGTTATATTTGCACTTATTTTATTATTAGGTGTTACCTTTGTTAGTGTTCAAATTGATTTAAGTAACCAAAGAGGTGAGTATCAATCGTCTATGGGTGTGGTGATTGTAATGGTTGTACTTGGTATAGTGTTGGCGGCATAGTTGATATGCGTTCAACCGAAGCTGGTTTTGAAAAAGGTTATAGACAGGGACAGGTGGATTACCAACAAAATAAAATTAAATACAAAGTTGATATTAAGCAGGTTAGCGATACGGTGGTCAACGTAGTACTCAAATGAGTATAAAAATTAAAAAACGAAAATTATGTTAGATTTAGAAAAAATGGAAAAGGATTTGGATAATGCACTTGAAAGTGAAACGAAAGAATCACTCACCGAACTTATTTTAAATCAACGAATTGAATTAGAAGCATGGCATTTCTATCAGGAAGAAATAGAAGGCGAACCGCTTACGGAAAAAATACCCATTGACTGTTTTATTGCTGGTGCTAAGTCGAATGCATCAAAAGAATATTGGTTTGCAAAATTTATAAAACAAATAATAAAATGAAAGAAGAAATAAAAAAAATAGTTTTGGGTTCACTAAAGGAATTCAATATAATAGCTTACGGTAATGATGAAACGATAGCAAATAAGGTTGTCACTACAATCAAAAATGAATTGATTACAGAGCTTGAAAATGCTATTAGCGAGGTTAATAGCAATAGCCACGTTGCATCTGGTTACATCGATGGTCTAAACAAATCAATATCAATTATTAACAATCTACTATAGACTTATAAAAAACGTTAAACTATTTTCGTTATCGGTGGTTTTGCTTTACCTTCGTATCAGAAATAAAAACAATCAGTTATATAAAAACAATTTAAAAAATAGAAAAATTATGTTAGTCCCAATTATCCTTCTCGTATTATTTTTAATTTCAGTGGCTTTGCTTTTTATGGATTTTGATAAATATATATTTATGTTATTTCCAGCTATATTAATACCATTTTTTGGTGTGTGTTTTTATTTCCTCTCATTAGAATCACACACGCCAAATAAAGTTGAATATGACAATTTGAAATATACTTACAGCATTGTAACAAAACAAGATTCAGTTCCATTATTAATTAGTATGGAATTATGTGAAAATTGTAAGCACTTCAACGACAAGCTTGATGACATTAAAAAATATGAAAATAGTGAGTGGGTTGGAGCTTTTTATCCAACAAATCAAGATATTAACCCGACGGATATGTATCGGAATTGTTTAAGCAGCGTAATTAATTGATTCGTGTTTAAAATACTTCTTTACCCTTTCTTGATTTTGAACCAGCAAATTCATGTGACCTTCGACATTTTCTT
>JFJP01001741.1_pt1 | contig 56128 bp, 48 predicted proteins | sample 431651 | NCBI WGS metagenome assembly JFJP01 (sample SAMN02602958, study PRJNA72255) | Microbial mat metagenome, whole genome shotgun sequencing project. | biome: fresh water; feature: sink hole; material: water; isolation source: purple microbial (photo- and chemosynthetic) mats found in... | reverse complement strand
GTAGGTCAAGGTGACAATCTGCCGGCAATAGGAAGGATCGGTAAGGATTTCCTGATAACCGGTCATCGCCGTATTGAACACCACCTCGCCACTGGTGATGCCTTGTGATCCAATGGCGTGACCGCGGAATAGGGTGCCATCGGCAAGGGCGAGAAGCGCGGGCGGAAGCGAGGGTAGCAGCGACACAAAAGACTCCTGATCCGTAGCTTAAATATGCAAAAGCGGGACGGGCATGCAGCCCTCCCGCTTAAATACCTGAATAACTTTGAATTATACCCGAGAGCCCCTGTTACGGCAATTCTTCAGCCCTACCTTCAGCCCTGCCGGCTTAATGCGCAAGCTCGCCGCGAACAAATTGTTCCATCTCCGGTTTCAGCCGAGTCATCTCCAGGGTCAGGGCGTTGGCAAGCTGTATGCAACGCTCCCAGTTGACGCCATCGCTCGCCTTGGCTGCATGCTCCAGATCAAGCGCGATGCGCCTTGCCGTTTCGCCGTGAAATATGGCCAGCAGACTCTTGACCGTGTGCGCATCCATGCAAAGCTGAGCCGCATTCCTGTCACTCAAATCGGCCTGTATCCGTGACAAATGCCCATCCCATTCATTGACCAGCATGCCGGCCATGGTCTGCAACAGATCACGATCGCCCAGATCGCGCATCGCCGCACGCAGATCCAGCGAGGTATCCGTGATTGAATGAACCGGCTCGGGCACTACCGGAGCCTGCGCATTACTCTCCAGACCAAGACCCCGATCGATAGCCGCGTAAAATTCCTGCGGCTTGATCGGTTTGGATACGTAATCGTTCATTCCGGCCTGCAGACAGCGATCCCTATCCCCGTCCATGGCATTGGCCGTCATGGCAATGATATAGACCTGCTTGAATTCCTGCGAGATGACCCAGCTCCGGCGCATTTCGCGCGAACGAATCGATTCGGCGGCTTCAATGCCGTCCATGACCGGCATCTGCATATCCATGAAGATCAGATCGAAATGGCTTTTCTCGAAGAAATCCACCGCCTCGGCACCATTATTGGCCAAGGTGACCCGATAGCCCCGTTTTGTCAGCAGGCGCTCGGCAAGTTCCTGATTGACCGGATTGTCTTCGACCAGCAGCACGTCGAGTCGGTTTGTTTCATCAACCTCAAGTCGTGCATCAAATTCGAAGGGGGCAAGCAGGTGATCCTGTTCCGATTTCTGGCCTGATACAAGCTTCAATGCCTCGATCAGATCTTCGGGTGCAACCGGCTTGACCAGATGGGCAGCAACGCCAAGTTCGCGCAGATGTTTCAGATTCTGACGCTGCTGCTCGGTATTGAGCAGCATGATCAGCTTCTCGGGATGATTTCCGTCCGGCCACGATTCGGCCAGTGCCATTCCTCCCGGCGCCGGCATCTGTGCATCAACCAGAACAAAATCGTAAGGGAAGCCGAGATCATGGGACTTCTTGAGCGCGTCAAGCGCCTCCTGGGTTTCGAGGATATGTGTCGTCAGCAACCCGGTCTGAGCAAGAAATGCCAATAATTGCGCCGCCACCACCGGATTGCTTTCGAGCAACAGGGCGCGCTGACTGCTGAACTGCTGATCCGGCACAATGGCGACACTGCTTGCATCGACACCAAAGCGGCCGTTGAAGAAAAAGCAGGAACCCTGGCCTTCAGTACTCTCGAGCCAGACCCGCCCGCCCATCATCTGGGCCAGATGAGAACAGATCGTCAAACCCAGGCCGGTTCCACCAAAACGTCTTGTCGTCGAATCATCGGCCTGGGAAAAAGCCTCGAAAATTGCCCCCTGCCGTGACGCCGGAATGCCAATCCCGGTATCCCGGACGGCAAAACGGAGAAATACGGAAGAAGACGAGCGTTCCTCAAGCGAAACCTCAACCGAGATATCCCCCTGATCGGTAAATTTGACCGCGTTTCCAACCAGGTTGGAAATCACCTGACGCAGGCGTGTCGGATCCCCCAGCACACGGGCAGGCACATCCGGCGCCAGCGAAACGATCACTTCCAGGCCTTTTTTATGCGCCGCCACCGCCTGGGTTCGAACCGCTTCAAAAACCAGGCTGGACAGTGAAAAAGGAATTTCTTCGAAGTGCAACTTGCCGGCTTCGATCTTCGAAAAATCGAGGATATCGTTAACAATTGCCAGGAGTGATTCGGCGGATGACTTGACTGTCCTCAGATAGTGTCGCTGCTCGGCATCGAGCTGGGTATCGAGCGCCAGTTCGGTCATGCCGATAATCCCGTTCATCGGCGTCCGTATCTCGTGACTCATGTTGGCCATGAAATAGCTGCGCGCCCGATTGGCCGCCTCGGCCGATTCCTTGGCCGACAGCGCTTCTGCTTCAGACGATCTGAAACGAGTGATATCTCGTTGCAACAACAGGAGTCGTACGGGTTCCCCGCCAGCATCACGGGCGACAACCAGGCCCTTGAGGAACAGCCACTTCCAGTGCCCGGCCCTTGTTTTCAGCCGGCATTCAGACTGGAAAAACCGCGATTTCCCCTGCACGTGGCTGGCAATTGCTGTGTCAAAAGCCAGCAGATCCTCCGGCTGTACCAAACGTCGCCAAACGGTGATGCTGTCATCCAGCTCGCCTTCGGCGAAGCCGAGGAGTGCTTTCCACTGCTTTCCGGAATCGATTCGACCGCTTTTGAGGTTCCAGTTCGAAAAGGCATCCTCCGAGAGATCCGACTGGACCTGATGCACGCCGGCAAGCTGGGCGATCACTCCATCCGAAACTTCCAGCACTTTCATCATTCCGCGCGCCAGATCAGGATGCTCATTTGCTGCAGCCATCAGCAACTGCTTGCATACCGCTTCACCGTCTCCGCCAAATATCTCGCGAAGTTTTCCGGCCAGCAGTGGGGATTTCATTCTTGGCGCGCGGATAGTTATTTGATCAGGAGTCCTTAGCGCAAGCCCAGAACATCCTGCATATCAAACAAGCCATTTTTCCTGCCGGTCAGAAAACGTGCCGCACGCAGGCTACCCCGTGCATAAGGCATACGGCTACCTGCCTTGTGGCTGATCTCGACGCGTTCGCCAATACCGCAATACATGACATTGTGATCACCGACGATGTCGCCGCCACGCACGGTGGCAAAGCCGATGGTCGAGGGATCGCGTTCGCCGGTGACCCCCTCGCGGCCGTAAACGGCACATGCCTTGAGGTCACGCCCGAGGGCCTGTGCGATGACCTCGCCCATGCGCAGTGCGGTACCGGATGGCGCATCGATTTTGTGTTTATGATGCGCTTCGACAATCTCGATGTCGTAGCCTTCGGCAAGAATGCGCGAAGCCGTATCGAGCAGTTTGAATACGACATTCACGCCAACACTCATGTTGGGAGCAAATACAACCGGAATCTCGCGTGCCGCATCAGCAATCGTCTGCTTGCCTTGGGCATCGAAACCGGTCGTTCCGATCACGATGGCCACCTTGTGGCGGCGGCAAATGGCGAGATGCTCAAGCGTGCCTTCGGGGCGGGTAAAGTCGATCAGGCAATCGGCCCTGGCAATTCCGGCCTCGGCGTCCGTTGTAACCTGCACGCCACAGGGCATCCCGACCAGTTCGCCAGCGTCCTTGCCTATGGCCGACGTACCCGGCTGGTCAATTGCCGAGACCAGTTCCATCCCGCCATCCTGCAGGGTCGATTCGATCAGCATCCGGCCCATGCGCCCACTGGCGCCGACAATCGCAATCCTCATCACATTCCTTTCAGAAACCCACACTTTCCAGCATTCTGCCAAAAAAGCCTTTTTCTTCAGGCCGCGGCGCAACACTATCCGGCGCAATCGATCCCAGGTCGATCTCGCGCGTCCTGCTGTCCGGAACGGCAGAAGCGTCTGCAGCGACAGAGGCCGTCACATCTCCGGCGACTCGAACAAGCTTGTCGTTAGTGTCAAAGAAGGTTGAAAACTTTCTCATCTCGATGACCCCGGTGTTGCCCTTCTGCAAGCGATAAACGTAATCCCAGCGATTGGCGTGGAACATGTCCATCAGTACGGGCGTACCAAGAATAAAACGCACCTGATCCTTGGTCAGACCGGGTCTGAGTTGGGAAACCATGTCCTGGGTCAGTACATTGCCCTGCTGAATGTCAATCTTGTACTCATTGACAATGCGCGGCACCGATGAACAAGCGGAAATGGCGGCGACCAGGAAAGTCGTTCTGACAAGTCGGGAAAGAGTCATGCTTGGAATATTTCTTGGTAAATAGTCGGAAAAACGTTCAGAAATTCGACCGGAGTGCTAAAAGCGCTGTCATGCGGTATATCATAACCGAAAAGAATCCCTTCTTTCTGCGTCAATATTGACAAGCCATGAGCAAATCCACCGACCTGAAGAGCATGGGACTAAAAGCCACGCTCCCTCGCCTCAAGATACTCGAACTTTTTGAGAATACCAAGGTACGCCACCTGACGGCTGACGATGTCTATCGCCTACTGCTCAGCGAAAACATCGACATCGGCCTGGCGACCGTTTATCGCGCGCTCACCCAGTTCGAGCAGGCCGGCTTGCTCGAACGCCACCATTTCGAGTCAGGCAAGGCCGTTTTCGAGATCAAGGCCGGACAGCACCACGACCATCTGGTGTGTATCAATTGCGGTCGCGTTGAAGAATTCTGTGACGAAGAAATCGAGCGACGCCAGAAAAAAATTGCCAGGGAACGCGGGTTTGTCGTTCAGGAACACGCGCTCTACCTTTACGCGGAATGCACCAAGGCGGAATGCCCGCATCGCGGCGATCCTGAAATGTCTGACTGATCAGGCAAAGGAATCCAGAAGCGCGCCCATCCGGGCGCTTCGACCACCGCTTTGTTCGACGCTCCGGTACAGGCGGGTATTGCCCTGATCGGCATTTGCTGATTCTTCCCGCTGCTGCACGGCAACCGCTATGCGCGCCTCACCTTCCATGCGGCTGGCTTGGGCTGCGACACTCTGATCCTGAGGAGAAGGGTCGATGGGAGCCAGTGCCGTGGCGCGAATATGCTGCGCCTTGGGAATGGTGTCTTCCGGCGTCCTGGCGGGAGAGGTATCAATCGAAACCTCGCCGCCAACGGCATAGCGTTGATTGTCCGGACCGATTTGATAGATGTAGGACGGGCCACCGCGGATCAGATCAGCACCAACGGCAAGATGAGCCTGTTCATGCGCACGGACTTTTCGATCGATCTGCTTGAGTTCCTGAACCTGTTGCTGCTCATCAGCCGTTAATTGAGCGGCCGGACCCGAAACAGAATCTGAAGCAAGGGCAGTGTTCCCTTTTCGGGAACCTGAATCCGCCTGCTTCAGACCCTGCAGACTGAAGCGGGCAATGTTTTCAAAAGCGGAACCCGTCTGGATCGCAGTGCTTGCTGTACTCTGAATCATTGCAGTAATGACCTTGAAGACAACGGACCATACGCTTCAGGTTAGACCATAAGCCGGTGATTTTCCAGAACTAAAAGCCTGATTCAGGAGATGCTCAGCATCTCTTTTGCGTGCTGCCGGGTAATCGCCGTAATCTCGACGCCACCGAGCATTCGGGCAATTTCTTCAACCCGCGCCTCGTCGTCAAGCGATTTCACACGGCTACGAATCTGTCCATCCTCGGTACTCTTGATCACCTGCCATTGCCAGTTGGCACGTGCGGCGACCTGGGGCAAATGGGTCACGCACAGGACTTGCCGTTCGACACCCAATTCACGTAGCAGGCGGCCAACGACCTCGGCAACGCCACCGCCAATGCCAACATCAACTTCGTCGAAAATCAGCGTCGGCACGCTCGCCGCCTGACTCGTCACCACCTGAACGGCCAGGCTGATTCGCGACAGTTCGCCTCCGGAAGCCACCTTCGCCAATGAACGTGATTCACTCCCCGACAAACCGGCAATACGGAACTCGATCTGCTCCATGCCATACGCAGTACCGCACTCAAGGGGTAGCAGCCCGATCTCGAAGCGACCGCCGCCCAGCGCCAGTTGCTGCATCACCCGACTAACCTCGACACCAAGCGCAGCAGCGGCTTTGGCGCGGCTCCTTGAAAGTTTCCTGGCCTGTTCCTCGTACTGTTTGTGCGCTGCCGCAACGCGCATCTCCAGCGCGGCAATATCTGCAGCCTCGCCAAGAACAAGCAACCGGTCTTTCCAGCGTGCAAGCAGAGCCGGCAACATTTCCGGAGTTGAGCGGAATTTGCGCGCACAGCCGAGCACAGCCTCGATCCGGTGTTCGACCTCGCCCAGTCGGTGCGGATCGAGTTCAACCCGGTCCGCATAACGACGCAGCGCCGAAACCGCTTCGGCCAGTTCCGCCTGTGCCGATTGCAGCAAGGTGGCAACCTCGGTCAGTGCAGGATCGTAGCCGGCCAGGCTATCGAGACGGCTGACCACGGTATCGATCTGCAGTTCACAGGCCGCATCGCCTTCCGTCAGAAGTGCCAACGAAAACTGGGCGCCTTCGACCAGACTGGCAGCATGCGCCAGACGCTTGTGCTCAATATTCAGGGTTTCCCATTCGTCCAGCGAGAAACCGAGAGTCTCCAGTTCCCTGACCTGCCACTCAAGCTGCTCACGCTCCTGCGCCAGTTCCACCGCACCGAGAGATGCCGCATCAAGCAACGCCTTGGCATCGCGCCACTGACGCCAGGCGGCGGAAACTTCATCGAGCAGGGGATTGAGCCGGGCGTGGGAATCGAGCAGGGCACGCTGCGCGTCGCTGCGCAGCAAGGACTGATGGGCGTGCTGCCCGTGAATATCAAGCAGCGACTCGGCCACTTCCCGCAATTGCTGCAGCGTAACCGGCGAACCGTTGAGATAAGCGCGGGAACGGCCAGTGCCATCGAGTACCCGGCGCAGCAGCAAACCTTCACCGGTATCGAGATCCTGTTCGCGCAACCAGCCCGTAGCGACAGGCGCGTCCTGAAGATCGAACTCGGCACTGACTTCGGCCCGTTCGCTACCGCTGCGGATGAGGCCGGTGTCCGCCCGTTCGCCAAGGGAAAAAGCCAGCGCATCGACGAGAATCGACTTGCCGGCGCCAGTCTCACCGGTCAGGGTACCGAAACCCGTCCCGAACTCAAGTTCCAGACGATCGACCAGTACGAAATCCCGGATTGTCAGACGACGCAGCATGGGCTGGAAATAACCTTGAGAATAGCCTAGTGGATTTTGGGCTGCTCACTCCAGTGCAGCTTCTCACGCAACATGGCGAAATAGCTGTAACCGGGCGGATGAAGAAAACAAATCGAAAACTCCGAACGACTGATACGCACCGAGTCTTCCGTCCTCAGGTCAAAAGTGACCTGGCCGTCAAAGTGCACGCGCGAATCCGTAGCGCGAACGACACGGATTTCAATTTCGTTGCGATCACCCACCAGAATGGGCCGATTGGTCAGCGAATGGGGGCAAAGCGGCACCAGCGCAATGCCGGAAACATGCGGATGCAGAATGGGACCGTTGGCCGACAGCGAGTAAGCCGTCGAGCCGGTCGGCGTTGAAGCAATCAAGCCATCCGAACGCAGGTTGTAAATAAATTCGCCATCGATAAACAGTTCGAACTCGATGAGCCGGCCAATCGCCCCTTTGTCGACAACGACTTCATTAAGAGCCAGACTGGACGCAATGCTTTGCCCGCCTCGCAAGACCTCGGCATCGAGCAGCATGCGGCGTTCCGGTGAAAATTTGCCGCCGAGCAGATCGTCAATGCAGGTCAGCATGTCGCTGCGCGCAATATCCGTCATGAATCCGAGGCGCCCCTGATTGACACCGACCAGAGGAACTTCATAGCGTGCCAGCTGGCGCGCCGCATTGAGCATGGTTCCATCGCCACCAAGAACAATAGCCAGATCAGCCTGCCCGCCAATGGCCGAAAAATTGCAAGTTTCCCAACTGCGCAGATCAACCGGAGCCCCGGAAAGGCTCGCCGTGACTTCCTCGATAATCACCGTGATTCCACGTGCATGGAGATTCTTCGCCAGCAGACACAATGACTCGGCAATCTCGCGGCTATGGTACTTTCCGATCAGCGCAATGGTTATGGGCGGAATCAGCGCAAAATCCGTGGAAGAAGCGGTATCAGCATTCATGAGTCGAATTAAACCACAAATCGGATCGTTTTCGCCGCTGCCAATCGAATACCCGGCGCCAGGCCGTAATATAGAAAACTGCATTCAGGTCAAGTCGGAGATCTTGGAACGAGCAGTTTTTCCTGCCTTATTCTTCATCTTCTCCGCTTCTTCGTGGTTAAACGTGTTTTCTTTTTGTAGAATCGCCACATGCTCGACGAACGTTCCAGAACCCTGCTCAAAACCCTGATCGAACGCTACATCGCGGACGGACAGCCGGTCGGTTCGCGCGCACTTTCGCGCTTCTCGGGACTCGATCTGTCAGCGGCCACCGTGCGCAACGTCATGGCCGACCTAGAGGATCTGGGGTTCATCGCCAGCCCGCACACCTCGGCCGGGCGCATACCGACACCGCGCGGCTACCGCTTTTTTGTCGACAGCCTGCTCACCATGCAACCGCTGGACAGCGAGAAAATCCACGCCATCGAGGGACAACTCCATCCGTCACAACCGCAACAGCTGATCAGCAGTGCATCGCACCTGCTTTCCGGACTCACGCATTTTGCCGGCATCGTCCTCACACCGCGCCGCAAGACACCAAGAATCCGGCAAATGGAGTTCGTCAGTCTGTCCGATAAACGCATCCTGCTGATCCTCGTCACCACCGACGGTGACGTACAAAACCGCATTCTGTTTACCGAGCGACCCTATTCGCCGTCGGAACTTGTGGTGGCCACTAATTACCTCAATCAGTACTTTACCGGCCACGATTTCGAACATATCCGCGAGCGGGTCAAGGACGACCTGCTCAAACTGCGTGGCGACCTGCAGAGCCTGATGGCCGCTGCTCTGGCCGCAGGCGATGAAGCCATGAACCGGGCCGATGAGCACTACATCATCTCCGGCGAACGCAACCTGCTCGAAGTCGAGGAACTCTCTTCAAACATGAAACGTTTGCGCGAACTGTTCGATCTTTTCGAGCAGCGCACCGCCCTCATGCAACTGCTCGACATTTCACACCGTGCCGACGGCATTCAGATCTTTATTGGCGGTGAATCCGGGCTTGCTCCACTTGATGAATGCAGCGTCGTCACCGCACCCTACGAAGTCGATGGTCAGATCGTTGGCTCCGTCGGCGTCATCGGCCCGACGCGGATGGCCTACGAGCGGGTCATCCCGATCGTCGACATCACGGCGAAACTGCTCTCCTCCGCCCTGACCTACAAGGCCAATTCCTGATGCCACGTTATCTGCCCGAACCAGACTTCCATCACGGCACAGAGGAAAAGACCGCCGTCCTGCTGATCAATCTGGGCACACCGGATGCGCCAAGCGCCCCGGCGGTGCGTCGCTACCTCAAGGAATTTCTCTCTGACCCGCGCGTGGTCGAGATTCCGCGGGCGATCTGGTGGCTGATCCTGAACGGCGTCATCCTCAACGTGCGGCCAAAAAAATCGGCAGCAAAATATGCCCTGGTATGGACCGCGGAGGGTTCGCCACTGAAAGCGCACAGCGAACGCCAGGCCAAATTGTTGCGCGGCTTTCTCGGTGAAGCCGGACACCATGTTGTGGTCGACTATGCCATGCGTTACGGCCAGCCCTCGATCCCGGCAACCCTCTCGCGCCTGAAGGCTGAAGGCTGCACGCGCATCCTGCTGCTGCCGCTCTACCCGCAATACTCGGCTAGCACGACCGCAACGGCGTTCGACGCCGCCTATGCCTGGGCTCGTTCCATCCGCAACCAGCCGGAAATCAGGATTGTCCGGAGTTTTGCCGATAACCCGGGCTACATTGAGGCACTGGCCGGTAGCGTACGCGCACACTGGACGGCCTGCGGCCACCCGTCCGCATCCTACCGGCTGCTCATGAGTTTTCATGGTCTCCCTCGTTATACCCTCGACAAGGGTGATCCCTATCACTGCGAGTGCCATAAAACCGGCCGCCTGCTGGCCGAAGCCTTGAATCTTGACACTGATCAGTACCAGATCTGCTTTCAGTCCCGCTTTGGCCGTGCCGAATGGCTGCAACCCTACACGGCACCGACGCTGGCGGCTCTTGGCCAGCAAGGCGTACAGCGCATTGACGTCATCTGCCCCGGTTTTCCCGCCGACTGTCTTGAAACACTTGAAGAAATTGCCATGGAAGGCAAGGCTGAATTCATTCAGGCGGGTGGCAGGGAGTACCACTACATTCCCGGCCTGAACGAGCGCGATGACTGGATTCACGCGCTGACCAATCTGGCCGCTACCCATCTTCAAGGCTGGCCGACCCGGATCCTCCCTGACCCGGCCGTTCTCGAAACCTCGGCCTTGCGTGCCAGAGCACTGGGCGCCAAGGACTGAAGCCGTTCTAGCAAAACCCCGCATAATTTCTCAAGTCATCGCCTTGCACAGCCGTTAACTCCATTCAAGAAGTTGCCGGATGCCGAAGGAGATCACGATGAGAATAGCCAGCGCTGCTGTGCAGATGGATTCCAGCCATGCTGCTCTGCAACAACACGAACTTAAAGAAAGCCTGAGGGCCTGGGTCGGAAATCGCCGCCCTGATTTCGAGGGAAACCAGCGCGGGAACCTGCAAACTTCGCTTGCCATACCGATTTCCACACCCACGGTCCAGATTTCCGACGCCGGAAAAACGGCTCAATCGAGCGAAGCCAATGCCATACAGGACAGCATAGACGCCGTCAGGAACGACCCGATGCTGCGTCTGATCCTGGCCATGATCGCCATGTTGACCGGCCACGAAGCCCGGGTTTTTGACGCCAGCGCCCTCCAAGTCGATTCTCCGGCACCCGCAGTACAAGTTCCGGATCAATCCGGAGAGTCAGGTCAGACCCAGGCTCCACAACAGATCGACGGCTATGGCATCGAATATGATCGGCACGAGTCCTACAGCGAATCCGAGCAAACCCGTTTCCAAGCAACTGGCGTTGTTCATACAACGGACGGCAAGGCCATCAGTTTCAGCGTTGCACTGTCGATGACGCGAAGCTATCACGTGGAGTCGGATGTCAGCATCCGCGAAGGCGATGCCCGCAAGAAGCAGGATCCGCTGGTGCTCAACTTCAATGGCTCAGCGGCCCAGTTGACCAGCCAGCGCTTCAAGTTCGATCTCAATTCCGACGGCAAGAGCGAAGACATCAACTTCGTCACCGGGGGCAGTGGTTTTCTTGCATTCGACCGGAACGGCGACGGCAAGATCAACAACGGATCCGAGCTTTTTGGAGCCCAAAGCGGAAATGGCTTTGCCGAACTGTCGGCGCTCGACTCTGATCACAACGGCTGGATTGACGAGAACGATGCAGTTTTCAGCGAACTGAGGGTGTGGACCAGGGACAGTAGCGGCAAGGATCTTCTGTCAGATCTCAAACAGGCCAATGTCGGCGCACTCAATATCGCGAGCATCGCCACCCCCTTTGACATCAAGGACAGTGACAACGCCCTCCAGGGCCAGATCAGGGCTAGCGGTATTTTTCTTCAGGAAGACGGCAAATCCGGAACACTGCAGCAAATCGACCTGACGGTGTGAGTCCCGCAGATCAGGGTGGTACGAGTTCCAGATCACAGGCTGAGCTGCTGCCCTGCACCGCAGGTTGCCCGAGCTTGGCGAGCGTCTTGTTGGCCCCGCGCAGGCGGCCCAGCACCTTGGACACCAGGGTCTTCTGGAATTGCTCCTGAACCTCATCCGAACTCAGCTCCAGTGCCGAACTGTTCACCTCAAGGAACAGGCAAGGCTCAAGGGTTACTACCGTTGCCGATCGCGTCGTGTCCCGCGGGTGAAGAAAGGCCATTTCACCAACTACTTCACCGGCACCAAGACGGCATACGGACTTACCCTCTATCGAAACCTCGACAAAACCACTGACGAGGATGCCGAAGATACGATTATTGTCGCCTTCTCGTATCAGAATGACCTTCTCTGACAGTTCACGCCAGACACTGATGCGCAGAACTTCCCACAGCTCGATGTCCTCGAACTCGGTAAAGAATTCCAGCTTGCGCAATCGACTGAAATGCGACATGTCCTGCTGTGTGGAATCCTCGTCGAGCATCTGGTACCTGACGGCCGAAAGATCCTTGGCAAACTCGGCTCCGTTGCGATAACGACTGTACAGGTCCTTCTCCAGGGCCTTCTTCAGAATCGGATCAAGAGCCGCCGGCAGATTCGGATTGAGCGCACACACCGAGGGGGTGTCGGCATTGACGATCTTGTAGACCAGAGCGCCCTGATTATTGGCACGAAACGGCAGGCGCCCTGTCAGCAACTGGAAGAGCAGGACTCCCAGCGAATAAAGATCGGTCTTCTGGTTCAGCGGATAGTTCTTGATCTGCTCGGGTGACATGTACGCCGGCGAACCAACCCCCATGACGAAGGTTGAATCCTTGCTCATGTCCTTGTGCAGATTCAGCGCCAGTCCGAAATCGGTGATTTTGGGATTGTCGTCCTTGTCGATCATGATGTTGGCCGGCTTGATGTCCCGGTGCACAACCCCCTGCCGGAAGGCATGGTCAAGCGCCAGACAGCACTTGAAGATGATGCCGATCACCCGATGCATGGGCAGCAACTTGTTGATCGAGCAATACTGATCGAGCGCCGTGCCTTCGATGTATTCCATGACGATGAAGGCGCGATCGGCTTCAATCACGGCATCATACAGTTTGACGATATTGGGGTGATCCAGACGCCGGCCGATCGAGCCCTCGGTCTGAAAGAGTTTGCGCAGCCGCCGCGACATGGCCGCGTTATCCTCGCCAAACAGAATCAGCTTGACTGCGACCTCACGATTCAGATCCGGATCAAGCGCCAGATAGACGATCGCCGTCGCGCCTTTGCCCAGAGTGCGAATGATTTCGTATTTGCCGATTTTCTCTGCCATGCCAATACCGTTGTTGATTCGCGCTTCCCAATAAATGAAATCGTAGCAGCAGAAGAGCGTGGACGATCGGATTTATTTCAAATGAGCCAAAAAAACAGGAAATAGTGCTTGAAATCGAATGGTCCACCCCCAATTGAGGTTAAGTTTTCCGGGAGAACACACATTATGCAAGAGCAAGACAAGCTAGCAAAGGCCGAAGCAACAGTTGAAAATACGGCAGACGATAGCGAAACCGTAGTCGAAAGTACGCCCAGTCTAGAGGAGATGATCCGTCAGGCTGAACTCAGAGCTGAAGAACATCATGACGCCTGGTTGCGCGCCAAGGCCGAAACCGAAAACGTTCGCCGCCGTGCCCAGGAGGACATCACCAGAGCCGCCAAGTTTGCCGTTGAACGCTTTGCCGGAGAATTGTTGGCCGTCAAGGACAGTCTTGAAGCGGCACTGGCCGCCGATGAACCGAGCGTTGAAAGCATGAAGGCCGGTAGCGAGTTGACCCTCAAACAACTGGTTGCCGCCTTCGAAAAATCGAATCTGAGCGAAGTTAACCCCTTGGGCGAGAAGTTCGATCCGCATTTTCATCAGGCCATCAGCATGGTTGAAGCCGAACAGGAACCCAATACCGTCGTCACTGTTCTGCAAAAGGGCTATCTGATTGCCGATCGCGTGCTGCGCCCGGCTCTGGTCATCGTGGCCAGAGCCAAGACTTGAAAACAACCCGATAAGCCCCACTTAGGGCTCATCCCGACGAATCTGAGCATTCCGGTATTCACGAATTTAATTAAAGGACATTGACATGGGTAAGATTATTGGCATCGACCTCGGCACCACGAACTCCTGCGTTTCCGTCATGGAAGGCGGCAAACCGAAGGTCATCGAAAACTCCGAAGGTGCGCGCACCACGCCGTCGATCGTCGCTTATGCCGAAGACGGCGAAATTCTCTGTGGCGCACCGGCCAAGCGCCAGGCCGTCACCAATGCCAAGAACACGCTGTTCGCCGTCAAGCGACTGATCGGGCGCCGTTTTGACGAAAAGGAAGTGCAGAAGGACATCGGCCTGATGCCCTTCAAGATTCTCAAGGCCGACAATGGCGATGCCTGGGTCGAAGTGCGCGGCAACAAGATCGCGCCGCAGCAAGTTTCCGCCGAGGTATTGCGCAAGATGAAGAAGACCGCAGAGGATTACCTTGGCGAAGAAGTGACCGAAGCGGTCATCACCGTTCCCGCCTACTTCAACGACAGCCAGCGCCAAGCGACCAAGGATGCCGGACGTATCGCCGGTCTGGAAGTCAAGCGCATCATCAACGAGCCGACGGCGGCCGCGCTGGCCTTCGGCATGGACAAGAAGCAGGGCGACAAGAAAATAGCCGTCTATGACCTCGGCGGCGGAACTTTCGACATCTCGATCATCGAAATCGCCGAAATCGACGGTGAACACCAGTTCGAAGTGCTCTCGACCAACGGCGATACCTTCCTTGGTGGCGAAGACTTCGATCAGCGCCTGATCGACTACGTCATCGACGAATTCAAAAAGGAATCCGGCGTCAACCTGAAGAACGACGTTCTGGCTCTGCAACGCCTCAAGGACGCCGCCGAAAAGGCCAAGGTCGAACTGTCGTCGGGTCAGCAGACTGAAATCAACCTGCCCTACATCACCGCCGACGCCTCCGGACCGAAGCACCTGGCGATCAAGATCACCCGCGCCAAATTCGAGTCGCTGGTCGATGAGCTGATCGAACGCACCATCGAACCCTGCCGTATCGCGATGAAGGATGCCGGTTGCAAACTGACCGACATCAATGACGTGATTCTGGTCGGCGGTCAAAGCCGCATGCCCAAGGTTCAGGACCGGGTGAAGGAATTCTTTGGTCAGGAACCGCGGCGTGACGTCAACCCGGATGAAGCCGTCGCCGTTGGCGCCGCCATTCAGGGCGGTGTGCTGCAAGGCGAAGTCAAGGACGTGCTGCTGCTCGACGTCACCCCGTTGTCACTCGGCATTGAAACGCTGGGTGGCGTGATGACCAAGTTGATCAAGAAAAACACGACGATCCCGACCAAGGCCGGTCAGGTCTTTTCAACCGCCGACGACAACCAGAACGCGGTGACCATCCATGTCCTGCAGGGCGAACGCGAAATGGCAGCCGGCAACAAGAGCCTGGGCCAGTTCAACCTCTCCGACATCCCGCCGGCACCGCGCGGCATGCCGCAGATTGAAGTCACCTTTGACATCGACGCCAACGGCATTCTGCACGTTTCGGCCAAGGACAAGGCCACCGGCAAGGAAAACAAGATCAAGATTCAGGCATCGAGCGGCCTGTCCGAGGAAGAAGTCCAGCGCATGGTACACGACGCCGAATTGCACGCTGAAGAAGACAAGAAAGCGCACGAACTCGCTGAAGCCCGCAACCAGTGCGACGGAATGATCCATACCGTCAAGAAATCGCTCGCCGAGCATGGCAAGGAACTCTCCGACGAAGAGAAAACCGCGATTGAAGGCGCCATGAAGGACGCCGAAGAAGCCATCCGCGGCAACGACCTGGAAGCCATCAAGGCCAAGAACGAAGCGCTGGGAACGGCCGCGCAGAAACTGGGTGAAAAGGTCTACGCCAAGCAACAGGCCGAGACCGCTGCAGCTCAAGGTGCGGCGGGCGGTGCTACGGGTGACGCTGCTGGGGCCGGTACGGCAGGAGAAGCCAAGCAAGCTGAAGGCGATGTCGTCGATGCCGAATACACCGAAGTGAAAGACAAGAAATAGTGAAGAGTGAGGGGTGAGGAGAGAGGAGTAAAAACCCTCTCTCCTCACAGCCATTTGTTGTTATTCTTCACTCCTTACTCCTCACTCCTTACTCCTCTCGGCTTCTAAATGGCAAAACGTGATTTTTACGACATCCTTGGCGTCAACCGTGACGCTTCCGAGGAAGACATCAAGAAGGCCTACCGCAAGCTGGCCATGAAGCACCATCCGGATCGCAATCCGGACAACCCCAAATCCGAAGAGCATTTCAAGGAAGCCAAGGAAGCCTATGAAGTTCTCTCGGACGGCCAGAAGCGCGCGGCTTACGACCAGTACGGGCATGCCGGCATCGACCCGCAGGCGGGTATGGGCGGTGGTTTTGGTGGCGCTGCGGGCGGTTTCTCCGACGCCTTTGGCGGTATCTTTGACGAAATTTTCGGTGGCGGCGGCGCACGCGGCGGACGTTCCAACATCTATCGTGGTGCCGACCTGCGCTACAACATCGAAGTTACTCTGGAACAGGCGGCTTTCGGTACCGAAACCAAGATCCGCATACCCACCATGGAGGCTTGCGAACCGTGCAAGGGCACCGGCGCAAAAGCCGGCACCCAGCCGAAAACCTGTCCGACCTGCCAGGGCAGCGGCCAGGTACGGCTGCAGCAAGGATTCTTCTCGATCCAGCAGACCTGTCCCAAATGCCACGGCACCGGACGCTTTGTCGCCGACCCCTGCGGCTCATGCCACGGCGCCGGACGCATCAAGCAGCACAAGACTCTGGCCGTCAAAATCCCGGCGGGGGTCGATGAAGGCGATCGTATCCGTCTCTCCGGTGAAGGCGAGCATGGCGTCAACGGCGGCCCGTCCGGCGACCTTTACGTACAGATTCACCTTAAGCCGCACGCCGTCTTCCAGCGCGAACAGAACGACCTGCATTGCGAAATGCCGATCAGTTTTACCACGGCGGCACTCGGTGGTGAAATCGAGATTCCGACCCTGGATACCGTAGCCAAGATCAAGATCCCGCCCGAAACACAATCAGGCAAGACCTTCCGCCTGCGCGGCAAGGGCATCAAGGGCGTGCGCAGCCACACCCATGGCGACTTGCTCTGCCATGTCGTGGTCGAAACCCCCGTTGATCTCACGGAGCGCCAGAAAGAACTGCTGCGCGAACTTGAGGAATGCAGCCGTTCCGATGATGGCCGCCACAATCCGCGCGCCAAATCATGGATGGATCGCGTACGCGAGTTCTTCGCCGCGAGCTGATAGCTCAACCCAGATTATCCATTAGCCAAAATCCGTTCGTGGTCAGCCTGTCGAACCATGAACAGCCCTTCGATGCCCGGAAGGCAACGGGGCCTAGGGCTTATCTCCTCCTGGGGGAGAATACTTCAGCGGTTCCTCAGTCATTACCTTCGATCAGCGCCACAGCCTCGCTCGAAATGCCCTCTTCGCGCCCGACAAAACCCAGGCCTTCGGCAGTTTTTGCCTTGACGTTGACACAACTCTCGGACACCTGCAAATCGGCAGCAATACAAACACGCATCTGCGGGATGTACAGGGCCATTTTCGGACGTTGGGCGTTGATCGTCGCATCGACATTGACGATGCGCCATTCGGCCTGGACAAGCATTTCGCGGGTAGTACGCAGCAGCACCCGGCTGTCGGCGCCGCGATAGCGCTCGTCGGTATCCGGGAAATGCTGCCCGATGTCGCCCAGACCGGCTGCGCCGAGAAGGGCGTCAATGATCGCGTGCAACAGCACATCGGCATCCGAATGACCCAGCAGGCCCGACTCATGAGGAATCTCGACGCCACCGATGATCAGTTTTCGTCCGCCCACCAGAGCATGGATGTCACAACCCTGTCCGACGCGAATCATGCTCTTCTCCCCTGCAAAATAAATTCCGCCAGACGCAGGTCGGCGGGATAGGTCACCTTGAGATTGCTGGCATCGGCACGTACCAGACGGGGTTTGAGGCCACTGGCTTCGATAGCTCCCGCTTCGTCGGTCACTGCGAAATTTCCGGCTAGCACCTTGCACAGCAGGCCATAACGGAACATCTGCGGCGTTTGCGCCTGCCACAAGCCGTCACGCGACAGTGTGGCGACAATCCGTTGCTGCGCATCGGCATGTTTCAGCGTATCGGCGACCGGGACGGCCAGCAGGCCGCCGACCGGATCATCGGCCAGTTCCGCGCACAGCGCAGCCAGCATCTCCTGCGACAGACAGGGCCGGGCGGCGTCATGCACCAGAACCCAGTCATCGTCGGCCAGAAGACTGGCCGTAGCCATCAGCCCGTTGACCACGCTCTCGGCACGCGTTGCTCCGCCACAAAACACGACGTGCAGCTTTGCGCCGAGGCTGGACCAGTCGTACGTAGCCCACCACTCGTCACCCGGAGACAGCACCACCCAGACCCGCTCTATCCGCGCGCAACGGCACAAGGTGGCGAGCGAATGATGGATCATCGGTTTTCCAGCAAGCTCGAGATACTGTTTGGGAACTTCAGACCCGAAGCGCGCCCCGCTACCGGCGGCAGGAACAATGGCGTAATGACGTGGCATCAAACAATTCTAACGGAAACTCATCATTGACGCTCCGCTTCATAAAAGTGGTATCAGGATTTTCCGGATGACGGACAGGCTTGAGCAAGGCAAACTGAAGTAAGTCGAATTGCACGGGCAAAGCGAACAATTGCTTGAGCAGCGCACGAAAATGCCGTTAATAACAGGCTTAGGAATTAATTACGTCACAGGCAAAAACGACCCGCTACGGTCATTCAGCTTTGGATAAACGGACCTTCAACGCCCAAATTAAGCGGTAACGACCTGCGCTGCAGATTGTTGTCTTTCTGTCGATGGCAATCCAATCGCCAGCATTCGGCATGACTCGTTTACAAAACACAAGCGAGATGTCATATTGCTGCCAGAGGTTTTCTAGTCTTTTTGGATTGCCTCCGACCGGGAACGCAAACCGGATCTGACTTCTCCAATCCGAATCGAGCCGTCAATGAACGAAAAACTTGCCCAATACCTGAAAGGATACGAGTCAAAATATCCCCATCAACTGGAAGCCCAGTTCGGTCGCATCGTGGACAGGATCGTCGAGTTGTGGGAAAGCCCTGAGATGGAGGGCTATTTTTCAGGCCTGATGTTCGGGGGAGGACGTAGCAACCGGCGGGGATTTCCCGCCGAGGTGGCCACGGAAATATTCATCCTCAGTCTGGCCTACGAGGAAATTCGAAAAAAACCGGCCACAGACGAAGCGGAAGATGTTTGGCAACAGGAAGATCACCAGGTCACCCTCGCCGTTTTGGAAGCCCATCCCCAGCACGCCAGACCAGCGGAGCACTCGGCACCCGTTCAACCGAATACCCCTGAAAGCGCGGTACCCGCCAAAACGTCGCCCCCCATTGCACCCGAATTCGACCAGACCCTGATCGTAGACAACCTGCCATCCCGCGCTACGGAAGCCTTTGCAGAGGAAGCGGAACAGTGGGCCCGGCGGGTCAAGATTTCTCTGGGCGATCAACATTACTCTTGGGATACCTCAAGCGTGCCGTTCACTATGGGGCGGGACCGGAGTTCCAATGTCTTCCTCACCGGCAAATATGCCTCCAGGCTCCACGCCCGAATTGAAATCAGAGACGGAGTTGTTTTCCTGATAGACCAGAGCAGCAACGGCACCTACGTCACCCTCTCAGGAAAGCGGGAGATATTCCTCAACAAGGGCGAGATGCAACTTCCGCCGGCATCATCCGGAATCCTCAGCTTTGGCATTTCGCGGGACCATGCGGCGAGAGAACTGCTGTACTTCACTATCCGTTAAGTCTGCAGCTTTTCAGGGTACCGGCTCTCTCAAGACCGGCTAACCAGTCTGCAATCTTCTGACCGAGTTCGCTGCTTGCGGCAACCAGCGCATCGATGCCACCTTGTGCATCCGCCGTTGCTACCGGTTTCTCGATGGCCAACTGCCGCTCGGCAACCAATTGCCGTTTGCCGTCGATCAGGCTGACGCTGCCCTGCAATACACCGCGGCTTCGCTGCGGCGAATCGAAGACCTGCGAGAACTCCTGCAACTCGACCCTGAGCAGACAATCGCTTAGCGCATTCCCGCTCACAGCCACTGTCCCGAGTTGCTGCCGCAGTCTCTGCGCGATAAGGATTCCCGGCGCACCCGCCCAGCGGCTGCCGGCGTATTCGCGCTGTTTGAGCGGGTCTTCATAGGCCAGCCGATAATCGACATTGAGCGAATCAAACCAGGGCGGCGACCTGACCTCAAGCGCCAGTTTCGACCAACTTCCATCGGCAATCAGTCGCGTAGCCGGCAATCCGAAGTCATAAACGGCGATGGGTGACGTGTTTCGCGCACCGCCGACACACGCGCTCAGTAGCAGTGCTGAGAACAGCACGAATACGTTTCTCATGGCTGTCCCCTGCTAACTGCTGGCGCGATGAAACCGGCTTCACCGGGCCCGGGCAGATTTTTCTGGTGACCAAAAATCAGGCTCTGCGGCGAGTCTTCGAGCATCTGTAACACACGGGTGAGCTGGCGCGAAGTGACAGAAAGCTCGGAACTCAACTCGTTGAGCCGGGGAGCCAGCGCTGCGATGCCGCTACTCGAAGGATCAACGAGTGTCGTTTCCAGCTTTTCGCTCAGCGCTTGCCAGCGCGTTACCAGGCCACGCGCCTCGGCAAAGAAAGGCCCGGCCTGTCCGGCGGTCTGCTCGGCACGGGCCAGAGTTGATTTCAGCAAACGTGCATTCTCCGGTGTCAGTAACTGGCGAAGCTGAACCGTCGCTTCCCTGGCATTGCCCGTCGTCGTTTCAAGATTGGCCAGTGTTTTCGCTATGTTCTGGCGGTTTTCCGGACTCAGGATCTGATTGACGCTGACCAGCAAATCGCGGGCATTGCGCAAGGTCTCGCTGCCGACATCCGAGAGTTCCTGAATCAGCGAATCCTGCATCGGAATCCTGGCCAGTTCTCCAGCGCTTGCCGTCAACAGCGAAGCATCTTTTCCGTTATCGTCGAGCAGCACATGTGCGATACCCGTTACGCCCTGATAGCCCAGCTTGGCCGTAGTACCGCGCGTTACCGGCAGGCCTTTCCGGATACGTATGCGAATCAGCGTATTGCGCAGATCACTGGCATCGAGGTCGATGGCTTCCACCCTGCCGACGCGCACGCCGCGATAGCGAACCTGCGCCTGCGGGTTGAGCCCGGTCACATTTTTTGTCGTGAGCACCTGATACTCGTCGGTCGGCTCGCGTTTGCCGCCAAACCACCATAGTGCCGCAATAGCTGCAACACCGAGGAACAGCATGAACAACCCGGCAATCAGGGCATGAGAACGATTTTCCATGATCAGACATTTCCCTTTTGCATGACCACCAGTGCGTGCCCGGAACAGAAAAAATTATGGATGAACGGATGATCGACTGCGAGCACTTCAGCGGGCGTGCCACAAGCAATGATACGCTGCTCGGCAAGTACCGCCACACGTGTCGCTAGACCCGCCAGGGTTTCCAGGTCGTGGGTCACCATCACGACGGTAAAACCCAGCTCTTTCTGCAGCATGCGGATCAGTTTGACAAAATTGTCAGCCAGATCGGGGTCAAGACCGGCCGTAGGCTCATCGAGCACCAGCAGTTCCGGTTCCAGCGACAGGGCGCGGGCCAGAGCCACGCGCTTGACCATTCCTCCCGACAACTCGGCAGGCATCAAAGGTCCATGACGCGGTTCGAGTTCGACCATGGCGAGTTTCAGGAAAACCAGATCGCGAATCATTTCCTCATCGAGCACGCGCAACTCGCGCAAGGGGAAAGCAATGTTGTCGAAAACGGAAAGCGCGGAAAACAAGGCGCCATGCTGAAAGAGCATGCCGAAACGACGGCGCAGATCGCGGCGAATCAGCGGATCGTTGTCTAATACGGTATGACCGAAAAGTCTGACCGATCCTTTAGCTGGCACGAGCAAACCGACGATTTCGCGCAACAGCGTGGTCTTGCCACTGCCGGAACCTCCAACCAGCCCAAGAATTTGCCCCGCCGCAACGTCAAGATCAATGTCGCGATGAATCACGGCATCACCAAAGCGCGTGCTCAAGCCGCGCAACTGAATGACCGGAACACCGGGCGGAGCATTCATGGCTGTCACGCCCCTCCCGGCATGCCGATATTACGGGTCAACACCGCAAACACGGCATCAATGATGATCACGAAGGTAATCGCCGTAACCACTGCTGTCGTTGTCTTTGCCGACAGACTCTCGGTATTCGGTCGCACTTTCAGGCCAAAGTGGCAGGCGATCAACGCGATCAGCAGGCCGAAAAAGAAACCCTTGCCAATGCCGATCCAGAGGTTGGCCAGCGGCACCACCCTGGGCAGTGCTTCGATGAAATATCCGTAAGCCAGTCCCATTTCCAGATTCGCCGACACCATGCCGCCAACAATCCCCGCCGCTGCGCACCAGACGACCAGCAGCGGCATGGCCACGGAAAGCGCCGCGACCTTGGGCAGTACCAGACGCAAACTGCGCGATACGCCCATCGTGGCCAGCGCATCGATTTCTTCGGTCACCCGCATGACGCCAATCTGCGCGGTCATCGCCGAACCGGAGCGTCCGGCCACCAGCACGGCAACAATCACCGGCCCCAGTTCGCGAATGATGCTGATCCCGAGCAAATTGACAATGTAGATATCAGCGCCGAAGGTTTTAAGCTGTATTGCAGACAGAAACGAGAGCACGACACCGATCAGAAAACCGACCAATGCCGTCACCGGCAAGGCCTGAGCGCCGCTCTTGAAGATATTGGCCGAAAACTCGCGCCAGGGAATATCACGCGGATGCGAGAACAGATAGGCCACATCAAGCAGCAGTTGCCCGAACAAGGTCACGATTTCGCGCAGATTCTTGCCTGCAGAAAGAACAAGCCGCCCCAATACCCGCAGCCAGTCAAAGCGCGATTGCCCAGGACGGAACGTAGAATTTATGTGTATTGACGCCACACGTTCAATGACCGAGCGAAGCTGCGCAGAAACGTCCAGGGCATGCGGCCAGCGCCGTCCCCAGGCACGCCAGAGCAGGATGGCACCCACACTGTCGAGTCGTTCAATGGCGTGCAGATCCCAGGCCGCATTGTTTGCCGTCAGTTCAACCAGACGCAATTCAAGCCGGCTAATCGGCAGCGGCAGCGTTGCCAGCGTCCACTCACCGGAAAGCGCTACCTGGACACGCCCTTCATGCTCACGGGTGCTTATTGCGGCAACGACCATTCCGGCTATTCCAGCATGTTAACTGCAGCGCGACGCCTGATCCGCAAGTCTGAACCCATGCGTTGCCAGATCAAGGCCTCATCGGCCAGAGCGGCTGCACTGAGCGGATTGGCCAGCAGCCAGTCGGCGGGAAGATCGAGTTGGAATCCGGCGCCAGATTGCCTGACGATGGAAACCGGCAAGTGCTGGTCATCACGCGAGCGGTGCAACAGTGCCGCCAGGCGAAGACAGAACACGAGTCGCCAGACCGGGGCTGTGTCCGGAGTCGATGGCAGTTTTTCCAGCTTGCCACGCTGGCCGAGGACCAGCAGTGCCAGTAGCTCCTGATCCTTCTTCGAAAAGCCGGGCATGTCGGCAAAGCTCACGATGTAGGCCCCATGCTTGTGGAAGCCGCCGTGCGCAATCGATATTCCGATTTCATGCAGCGCTGCGGCCCAGCGAAGAAAGCGCACATCGCTCTCGTGTTCCGGCAAATCGATGCCAATCAACTGACCGAGTAATTCAAGCGCAGTACGTTCGACGCGTTCGGCCTGACGGGCATCCACCTGATAACGCCGCATGAACTGATTCACTGTCGCATCGCGCATGTCGTGATGATGGAAGCGGCCAAGCAGGTCGTAGAGCACCCCGAGACGCAAGGCGCCCGTGGAATAGGTCATGTGCTCGATTCCCAGTTCGGAAAAGATCGCCGACATGATGGCGATACCGCCGGGGAAAACCGGAAGTCGGTCCGTACGCAAACCCGCGAGTTTCAGTTCTGCCGCAGACCCGGCGCGAATCAGCAAGGCGCGAAGTTTGGAGAGCCCCTCGCGGGTAATGCCACTCCGCCCATCAGGATTGAGTTTGTTGAATTCGAGCAGATCGGCAATGGCGCGCGCCGTTCCCGAGGAAGCAGCGACCTCAGTCCAGCCGACCCGCCGATAATCCTGGGCAATCGTTTGTATTTCACGGGCCGCCGACACTTCAGCCTCGTAGAAACACTTCTTGTCGACCCTGCCGCTTGGGAAGAAACGCAGCGTATAGCTGACGCAGCCCATGAACAGCGATTCCATGACCAGCGGATCAAGCTGTTTCCCGATGATGAACTCGGTTGAACCGCCGCCGATATCGATGACCAGACGTTTGTGTCTCGATGACGGCAGAGCGTGGGCGGCACCGATATAAATCAGGCGCGCTTCCTCGCGCCCGCCGATGACTTCGATCGGGAAGCCCAGCGCCGACTCGGCCCGCGGGATGAATGTTCTGGCATTTTTGGCTACACGCAGGGTATTGGTCGCCACCACCCGTACCGCCTCCGGCTGAAAACCGCGCAAACGTTCGCCAAATCGACTCAGGGTCTCCAGCGCACTCTGCTGCGCGGGCTCATCAAGCAATTTTTCGCGGGTCAGCCCGGAAGCAAGCCGAACCAGTTCTTTCAGTGTATCGAGCGGATAGATCTGGTCGTCGACAACACGCCCGACCTGCAAACGGAAACTGTTGGAACCGAGATCAACTGCAGCGATCTGTTCGTAACCCATAGCCGGTGTTCTCTATCATCTGTTGTAATTATCGGGGATCATTCTAACACCGCCAACTGCGGTGCCATCGGCCGGGGAGCTCTTGCCTGTGACCCGCAACCACTGAACAAACGCAGCGCCGGCCATTTGACATAGTGCTGTAACAATTTCGTAACATAATCACGCGCTTGCATCGAACATCCATTCCTGATTCAATGAAGACATGACAACTCGTATCGACATCGTACCGGCTAATGCCGAACACTTTCCTGCCGAAAATTTCCTGAACCGTGAGCTGGGACTACTGGCCTTCAACCGCCGGGTGCTTGCGCAAGCCAGAAACCCGCGCACACCGCTGCTCGAACGCCTGCGCTTCCTCTGCATCGTCAGCAGCAATCTCGACGAGTTTTTCGAAATCCGGGTGGCCGGACTCAAGGAACAGATCAAGCTTAACTCGGTGGCGGTCACCACCGATGGACTGACCGCGCTTGCCGCTTACCGCCAGGTCAGCGACGAAGCGCATGCCCTGGTGGAAGAACAATACGATTTGCTCAACAACGAGATCCTTCCGCAGTTCGCTGACGAGGGCATTCACTTTTTGCGGCGCGCGGCATGGACCGAAACACAACGCGAATGGATCAGGGACTACTTTTTTCGCGAGGTCATGCCGGTACTCACCCCTATCGGTCTCGATCCCTCGCACCCCTTCCCGCGCGTGCTTAACAAGAGCCTCAACTTTGCCGTCGAACTCGAAGGCAAGGACGCTTTCGGACGCAGTTCCGGCGCGGCCATCGTTCAGGCCCCGCGAGTCTTGCCACGCGTCATTCGCCTGCCGCAGGAACTGTGCGATTGTGAATACGGTTTCGTGTTTTTCTCCTCCGTATTGCACGCTTTTGTCGGCGAATTGTTTGCCGGCATGAACGTTCTAGGCTGTTACCAGTTCCGCGTCACACGCAACAGCGATCTTTTCGTCGATGAAGAAGAAGTAAAGAATCTGCGCACCAAGATTCAGGGGGAACTGCCGCAACGGCACTTTGGCGACGGGGTTCGCCTTGAGGTGGCCGACAACTGCTCGGAGGTCATGGCCGAATTTCTCCTGTCGCAATTCAACCTCAGCAACACCGATCTTTATCGCGTTGCCGGCCCGGTCAATCTGGTCCGTTTGATGCAGGTTCCCGATTGGGTCGCCCGCGATGATCTCAAGTTCATTCCTTTCCGACCTGGTTTCCCCAAGGCATTGCAGAAAGGGCATAGCATCTTTGACGATATCCGCGCCAACGATATTTTGCTGCATCATCCCTATCAGAGCTTTTCACCAGTCATTTCACTGATCGACCAGGCAACGACCGACCCGCAGGTCGTAGCCATCAAGATGACCGTGTACCGCACCGGCACCGATTCCGTGCTGATGCAGTCGCTGCTGCGCGCGGCGCAGAACGGCAAGGAAGTCACGGTCGTTGTCGAACTGATGGCACGCTTTGACGAAGAAGCCAACATCGGCTGGGCGACCAAGCTGGAAGAAGTCGGCGCCCACGTCGTCTATGGTGTCGTCGGCTACAAAACGCACGCCAAGATGCTGATGATCGTTCGCCGTGAAGAAGGAAAATCCGGCAGCCTGTTGCGCCGCTACGTACATCTGGGAACAGGCAACTACCACCCGAAGACAGCCCGTCTTTACTCCGATTTCGGGTTGCTCACCAGCAACGAGGAAATCTGTGCCGATGTCAACGAGGTCTTCAAGCAACTCACCGGGCTCGGTCGCGCCCAGTCGCTGAAGCATCTCTGGCAGGCGCCCTTCTCCTTGCAGCAGAATATTATTGCTGCAATTCAGGAAGAAGCCGCTGCCGCCCGTGCCGGCAAGCGTTCGCGCATCATTGCCAAGATGAATTCGCTGCTCGAACCCGGCGCCATCAGCGCACTTTACGAGGCTTCACAAGCCGGCGTAAAGATCGACCTGATCGTGCGCGGCGTTTGTGCGCTCCGACCCGGCATCAAGGGCCTGTCGGATAACATTCGCGTCCGTTCGATCATCGGCCGCCTGCTTGAACACCACCGCGTATTTTATTTTTTCGCCGGCGGCGAGGAAAAGGTTTATCTCTCAAGTGCCGACTGGATGGAGCGCAATTTCTTTCGCCGTATCGAACTGGCTTTCCCGGTACTCGACAAGAAGCTCAAGCGCCGCGTCATCAGCGAAGGTCTGCAAATCTATCTGACGGACAACCTGCAATCCTGGGACATGGACACCGATGGCAACTATCACCCGCGCCGCGGTTCGCGTAGCAAACCCCGCTGCGCCCAGAGCGAGCTGATTGAACTGTTGAAGCCCTGAGTTTTCAGGCCTGCGGAGATCGCCGCGATGAACCACTCCGAATACCTGCTGGATGCCGGTCTTCGCGCTACCCTCAACGAGGAAATCAGTCACTTCAGTGGATCGGCCTGTTCCATCCAGAAGGTTTCCGCACTCGGCGGCGGTTCGATCTCCTGCACGCTGGTACTGCATGGGGAACGTTCCCGCTGGTTCATCAAGCTCAACAGTGCAGAGCGCCATGAACTGTTCGCGGCTGAAGCAGACGGGTTGACCTCACTGGCCCGTTGTCCGGCGTTGCGCGTGCCGCAGGTCGTCACGCATGGTGTCAGCGGACGGCAGGCCTATCTCGTTCTGGAATATCTGCATCTGACCCCCTTGCGGGAAACCAGCGCTGGAATCAACGCCGGCCAGGCGCTGGCCGAACTGCATCGCATCGAGGGAAACCGTTTTGGCTGGCATCGCGCCAACTTCATCGGCAGTACGCCGCAGACCAACGCCGGGCAGCGCACCTGGCCTCTTTTCTTTGCCCGCCAGCGCCTCCAGCCACAGTTGGAACTGCTAAAAACCAAAGGACACAAGGGAAAGTTCATCGCCGACGGCGAGCGTTTGACAGAGAAGCTTGCGGCACTGTTTACAGACTATCGCCCGCAGATCAGCCTGCTGCACGGCGATCTGTGGTATGGCAACGCAGCCCAGGACGAAACAGGGGAACTGGCGCTGTTCGATCCGGCCGTCTATTACGGCGACCGTGAGACCGATCTGGCGATGAGCGAATTATTCGGCGGCTTTCCCACTTGTTTCTATGCGGCCTATCGTGATGCATGGCCGCTGGCTGACGGCTTTGAGCAGCGCAAGACCTTGTACAACCTTTATCACGTACTCAACCACCTGAACCTGTTCGGGAATAGTTACCTGCACCAGGCCGAACGCATGATTGGCACGCTGCTGGCCGAGATTGGCCGCTAGTCGTTGAAGCAAGAGGATTGAAAGCGCATCCTCACGGCCCTCACCGCGCTGCCGCGCACCCTCTCCCGCGGGCGAGGGCTGGTATCACCCGGTACTCCAGCCAGGCCAGACAATCGCTGTTCTGATTCTTTCTGCTGCTACAGAATACTCAGAAATTAGGCTAGCATCGGGGTACAGAACGATTTTCATGGGGATGACTGTGCATATTCTGGGCATTGATGTGGGTGGAACGGGAATCAAGGCCGCCATGGTTGACACCACAAGTGGCGAGTTGCTAAGCGAGAGAGTCCGCATCGAGACGCCACGACCGGCTACGCCCGAAGCCATAGGCAGGACGCTGAAAGAATTGCTCGCTGAGCAGCAGTGGTCAGGGCCGATCGGCATCGGCTTTCCCGCTGCAATCCAGCACGGCATTGCCTGCACGGCGGCCAACATCGACAAATCCTTTATCGGTTTAGCGGTCGCCGAGGTTTTCTCGGAGCAGACCGGATGTCCGGTTTTTGTCGCCAACGACGCCGATGTCGCCGGCCTGGCAGAAATGCGTTTCGGTGCGGGCCATGGGGAAAAAGGTGTTGTACTCATTGTCACCATCGGCACCGGGCTGGGCACAGCCCTGTTCACCGGAGGTCATCTGTTGCCCAACAGCGAACTCGGTCACGTATACCTCGACAATGGCTGCGAAGCGGAACGCTACGCTTCCGAAGCGGTGCGCATCACGAAAAAACTCAAATGGAAGGAGTGGGGAGAACGCCTGAACCTCTACCTCACGACCATGGAGAACCTGCTCTGGCCGGATCTGATCGTGCTCGGTGGCGGCGTCAGCAAGAAACTGAACAAGTTTGCACCGTTGATCACCACCCGTGCACCGGTCGTTGCCGCCAGTTTCCTCAATCAGGCCGGCATTGTCGGCGCCGCACTGTTTGCCGAGGAAGAGCTGAAAAGGCAAATATAAGCGGCACTTCGTTCAGGCGCGGCGCGCACCGACCACACCATCGACGTCGTGCAGCAAGGCCAGGGTATGCTTGAGTTGGTTGACGTTGCTGATTTCAGCGGTGAAGCTCATGTGCGCCGTCCCCTGTTTCGATTGCGTATTGACGGCGATCACATTGATCTTTTCGCGCGTCAGCACCTCCGAAACATCGCGCAAAAGACCTTGCCGGTCGTGCGCATCGACCACAATATCGACCGCGAAAATACCGTCGGTCTGACCACCCCAGCCGGTTTCGATCACGCGTTCCGGATTCATCGCTTCCATGTTGGCAAAGTTCGAGCAATCAACGCGATGGATGGACACCCCCTTGCCGCGGGTCACAAAGCCGATAATCGGATCAGGAGGCGCCGGTTTGCAACAGCCGGCAAGCTGCGTCAGAAGTTTATCGACACCAACGATCAGAATCCCTTTTTCGGCTTCATCACTGGCTTTATGCTTGCGTACCGGTGTTTCGTTAGCGACGCGCTCATCCTGAACGCCGTCGGTGCCGCGCACCGCGATCTGCAACTGACGCAGGTTCAGTTCGGTGCGCGCGACGGCGATGAAGAGATCCTCACTCCTGGCGAAACCAAGCTTGCCCGCCAGTTCATCGAGCTTGATACCGGTCTCTCCCATGCGCTGCAATTCACGGGTCACGATGCTGCGCCCGTCGGCGACGGACTGTTCCAGCGCCAGACTGGCAAACCACTGCCTGGCCTTGGCCCGGGCACGATGTGTAAACAGATAAGCGAGTGACGGGTTAAGCCAGTCGCGCGACGGCCCGCCCTGTTTGGCAACCACGATTTCCACCCGCTGCCCGGTTTCAAGCTGCGTATTGAGCGTAACCAACGCGCCATTGACCTTGGCGCCCCGGCAGCGATGGCCAAGATCGGTATGCACCCGGTAGGCAAAATCGACGGGCGTCGAACCGCGTGGCAGATCGACAACGCGCCCTTGCGGTGTCATGACGTAGATCGTCTCGTCAAGTGCCGCTTCCTTGTAGTGCTTCACCCAGTCGGACGAATCGGAAACCTCGTCCTTCCAGGTCAGAAGTTGCCGCAACCAGGCGATTTTTTCGTCGTAGTTATCCTCCGACGACGGCTTGCTGCCTTCCTTGTAGCGCCAGTGTGCTGCTACCCCAAGCTCGGCGTGCTTGTGCATCTCGCGAGTGCGGATCTGCACTTCGAGCGAGCGCCCGTCAGGGCAATGCACCGCAGTATGCAGGGAACGATAGTGGTTGCCCTTCGGATTCGAGATGTAATCGTCGAATTCCTTGGAAATTGGCGACCAGATGTTGTGCACGATGCCGAGCACCGCGTAGCAGTCCTTCACCTCATCGACGATCACGCGCAGAGCGCGCACATCATAAACTTCGGAAAACTCGACGCTCTTCTTGCGCATCTTGTTCCAGATGCTGTAGATATGCTTGGGTCGACCGTAAATTTCGGCATCCTTAATGCCAATAGCAACAATCTCCCGCTTCAGGCGATCAACCGCATCGGCAATAAACTGTTCGCGCTCGCCGCGCTTTTCATCGAGCTGCCTGGCAATCTTCTTGTAGGTATCCGGGTGCAGAAAGCGGAACGAAAGATCCTCGAGTTCCCATTTCAGTTCCCATACGCCCAGGCGATTGGCCAGGGGGGAATAGATCTCCAGCGTCTCCCGTGCCACCTGAACCTGCAGTTCATCCGGCTCGGCGGTATAGTGACGCATGGTCTGGGTTCGCGAAGCCAGCCTGAGCAGCACGACGCGGATATCCTCGACCATGGCCAGCAGCATCTTGCGCAGGACCTCGATCTGCGCCTTCATTTCGACCGGATTGTTCTCTCCGCTTTCGACCGAATGCGCGACGAAACCACGCGTAATCGGGCGCAGACGATTCAGCCGGGAAATACCGCCGACCAGATGAGCGGCAGCCGGGCCAAAGCGCTCGTCGATTTTCGCGATACCCTGTTCGTCGTAGGTCGGCACAGCAAAAAGCAGGGCCGCAAGGCGGCAGTCGGCATCTAGCTTCAGGCCGACGAGAATGATGGCCATGCCCAGCGCGTGGTGCCAGACTCCTTCACCACTACCCAGCGTGCGCTCACCATAGACGGATTGTGCAAACTCGGCCGCCAGGCGAATCTTTCCTGCCTCTTCGGCGGAAAGACCTTCACTCAGGGTTTGGAGGGAGTGTTCGAGGTCGCTCTGGGCGGCGACGGAATGGACGACTGAAACCATGACGTAATTATAGACCCTCAGATAGTCAGGATGCCGGGAGTGATCGGTGACACGTGTTTTAGTACGAAGAAGAACAGCTTGAAGCTCTTATAATGCATCTTTGAACCCGCCACCCCCAACAAGTTCGGCCGCATGTTCGCCAAATTCCACCACCCTTACCTGCTGCTTACCCTGACCACGCTGTTCTGGTCCGGCAACATGGTCGTCGGCCGCGCCATACGCGACGATGTACCGCCGCTTTCGCTGGCCTTCTGGCGCTGGGCCATCGCCCTGGCACTTACCTTGCCCCTTGCCCTGCCGCATCTGCGCAGCCAGTGGCCGCAGCTCAAGCGCGGCTGGCGCGCCGTACTTGCCCTCGGTCTGCTCGGTGTAGGCGGCTTCAATACCTTTGCCTACATTGCACTGCAATACACGGCGGCTACCAATGCCGTTCTGCTCAATTCCTTTATCCCGATTGCCACCATCGCCCTCTCCTGGGCTTTCCTGAAAAAGCACCTGCACGGCCTCGAATGGCTTGGCGTACTGATTTCTCTCGCCGGCGTCACCACCATCGTCGCCCACGGACAACTCGCCACTCTCGCCGGACTGACGCCCAACATCGGCGATCTGTGGATGCTGGGTGCCGTCTTCATCTGGGCCTTCTACACCATCGGACTGCAATGGCGACCGGCGGGCGTAGACCCGATGCTCATGCTAGCCGCCTTCACCTGTGTCGGCCTGCTCGCATTGGCCCCCGCTTATGCGTGGGAAATCGCTCAGGGCCGGCTGATTCATGTCACGCCGGCGGCACTGGCCGGTATTGCCTACACCGGTATCCTCCCCGGTTTTGTCGGCTACGTTTTCTACAACCGCGCCGTCGGCGAAGTCGGCGCCAGCAAGGCCAGCCTGTTCATCCATCTGATGCCCGTCTTCGGCACCCTGCTCTCAGCCATCTTTCTCGCCGAAGTGCCGCAGACCTACCACCTCATCGGTATAGCCCTGATCTTTGTCGGCATTTATCTGACCACCTCGCGCAAGCCTCACTAAACCCATGCCCATCAGCAAGTTCATCAACTGGCTGCGCGGCAAACCGAAAGCTACGCCGCTGCCCGACGCGCTGTGGCAGAAAACGCTAGCCACACTCCCCTTCCTTGAGCGCCTGAACGGCGAAGAAAAATCGCGGCTGCGTACGCTGGCCGAGGCCTTTCTCGCCGAAAAGGAATTCACCAGCGCCGGCGGCCTTGAACTCACCGACGCCATGTGCGTCTCGATTGCCGCACAGGGCTGCCTGCCTATCCTCAATATCGGGCTGGAAAGCTATCGCGGATGGATCGGCATCATCGTTTACCCCGACGAATTCATCATCCCGCGCAGTGTCGAAGATGAATCCGGTGTCGTGCATGAATACGACGACGTGGCCTCGGGCGAAGCCTGGGAAGGCGGCCCCCTGCTCATCTCGTGGCGCGACGCGCAGATGGCCGGCGAGGGCTATAACGTCGTCATCCACGAATTCGCCCACAAACTCGACATGCTCAGTGGCGAGGTCAACGGCATCCCGCCCCTGCCGCCCGGTCTCTTGCGCAATGAATGGGAAGAAACACTGCTTGCCGCCTACGAGAATTTCTGCGCGCTGGTCGACGCCGCCGAGGAAGACGACGACGAAACCCTGCTCGACCCCTACGCCGCCGAAAGCCCCGGCGAATTTTTCGCCGTCATGAGCGAAACCTTCTTTGAAACACCGGACAAGCTGCGAGAAGAATACCCAGAACTCTACGAGTTGTTCAGCCGCTTCTACCGGCAAGACCCGGCCGTGCGCTGAGCGATTCACGGCAAACGACGCCCGGCCGGCTACGCCCGTCAAATAAGGATCATCGCACGGCCTGCCGCGAGCAGCGCGTGCACATTTCATCTCCAGGCATTTACGTTCAACATGCCCGAATTCACTGTCGGACATCAGGATTCATTCGTCAACAAAAGCGACCGGGCCGGTTAACACTGACAATGGACGCTCAGTTTTTGAACGCCACCGGCAGTGGATGAACCAATACGGCCAGGCACCTCTCTGAACGCTCAACGACACGAACTGAGCACAGCAGCCGTTCCAGCCGACTGCTCACTGGCAAGTCCTCGGCCTTATGCAAAGTTGCCTAATCAGCCCCTGGTGCTTCGCGCAAAGATAGTCAGCTATACTTGGTACGTGTTCCTAAGCCTTGACCGTACCGGCCTTTCCTCGCATTAACACAGAGGATTCATGAACAACTCTCCATCACCGGACACTGCTGAACCTGGCCGCTTGACCCATCTTGCCGCCACTCGCTTGACTGGCTGGCGGCGCTGGGTACCGGGTTTGAAAACTATTGAGACCTACCAGGTGGTATGGCTGAAGCATGACATTACTGCCGGTCTTGTTCTCACGACCATGCTTGTGCCTGCGGGCATCGCCTATGCAGAAGCGTCTGGCGTGCACGGCATTTATGGTCTGTACGCAACCATCATTCCTCTGCTCGCTTATGCTTTGTTCGGCCCCAGCCGTATCCTTGTACTTGGACCGGATTCGTCCCTCGCTGCCGTAATTCTCGCCGTCGTTTTGCCGCTTTCGCAAGGCGACCCGACACGTGCTATAGCTCTGGCCAGCCTGATGGCGGTGGTGTCAGGGCTGATATGCATCCTGGCCGGGTTGTTGCGGATGGGTTTCATCACTGAATTGCTGTCGAAACCGATCCGCTACGGATATATGAACGGCATTGCCCTGTCAGTACTCATTAGCCAGTTGCCGAAACTGTTCGGGTTTTCGGTCGATGGTGATGGAGCAGTGCACAACACACTACTCATCGTTCAATCCATTTTGCATGGAAGAATCAATCCGGCCACTTTCATGATTGGTGCAGGCGTGCTGGCAGCCATCCTGTTGCTGAAACCATATAGGCATATTCCAGGCACCCTGATTGCCGTTGTCGGCACCACGTTGGTCACCGGCTATATGGATCTGGGTCAGCATGCCGGCGTGAAGGTGCTGGGTTCACTCCCGCAGGGTTTGCCGGTATTTGCCTTGCCATGGATCAGCCTGGCTGACTTGCAGGCGGTGCTTATCGGCGGTTTCGCCGTTGCACTGGTAGCATTTGCCGACACCAGTGTTCTGTCACGCACCTACGCAGCCAAAAATCGTAGCTATGTCGACCCCGACCAAGAGATGATCGGCCTCGGCGCAGCCAATCTCGCGGCCGGTTTATTCCAGGGTTTCCCCATCAGCAGTAGTTCATCACGCACGCCAGTCGCAGAAGCATCAGGCGCCCGGACTCAATTAACAGGTGTGGTTGGTGCGCTAGCTGTGTCACTGCTGTTGGTGGCTGCCCCGGACTTACTGAGAAATCTGCCAACCAGTGCATTGGCCGCCGTGGTAATTGCCTCCGCGATAGGCCTGTTCGAGATCAGTGATTTGAAGCGCATTTACCGCATCCAGAACTGGGAATTCTGGTTATCCATTATTTGCTTTGCTGGTGTGGTCAGTTTGGGGGCCATTCCCGGCATTGGGCTTGCCATCATCATTTCGGTGATTGAGTTTCTGTGGAATGGCTGGCGGCCACATTACGCTGTACTGGGCCGAGTGCATGACATCCGTGGTTATCACGATATCAAGCGTTACCCGGATGCGCGGTTGGTGCCCGGGCTAGTGCTGTTCCGCTGGGATGCTCCCCTGTTTTTTGCCAATGCTGAACTGTTCCAGGAATGCATCCTGAAAGCGGTGGCATCTTCGCCCACACCGGTCAAACGAATCATTATCGCTGCCGAACCGGTCACCAGTGTGGATGTTACATCGGCTGATACCATCACCGAGTTGTTAGCCACGTTACGCGCCGTGCAGATCGAACTGCATTTCGCAGAGATGAAAGACCCGGTGAAAGACAAACTCAAACGCTTCGAGGTGTTTGATCTGTTCGGCTCCAACATTTTTCACCCGACCATTGGCGCGGCGGTTGATGATTACCTTGCACAATATGCCGTCAACTGGAAACCTTGAGAGGAGAAATACCTGTCGCCGTGTGACCGGTTTTGCATCATGGAGCGGAATCCTTCAATAAGGTCGTGATGCCTCATCATCCCGCACCAGAAAACGTATAAGAGGAGTAGGGTGCGCAACGCTTCGCGTTACACACCCTGCCACTATGGTGTCTTGTATCTTTGTTTAATTGCACCCCTTGCTCACGGCAAAGGCTCTTCGGGTATCAGAGCACCTTGCCGGGGTTCATCAATCCCTGCGGATCGAATGCCCGCTTGACGGTGCGCATCATTTCCATTTCCAGCGGACTCTTGTAACGCAGGATCTCTTCGCGCTTAAGCTGCCCGATGCCATGTTCGGCACTGATGCTGCCGCCGAGTTGATGCACGATGTCGTGGACGATTTCGTTGACCTGCGGCTGCGAAGCAATGAAAGCGTCGTTCTCTCCTGCCTCGGGCTTTGACTGGTTGTAGTGCAGGTTACCGTCGCCGACATGGCCGAAAGTAACGATCCGGATTCCCGGGAAAGCCTGCCTGAGCGCGGCATCGGCGCACTCGACAAACTCGCCGATGCGCGCGATCGGCACCGAAATGTCGTGCTTGATGCTGAAACCCTCGATTTTCTGAGCCTCGCTGATGTTCTCGCGCAGCGCCCACAGGCGTTTGGCCTGTTCGCCGCTTTGGGCCAGTACGGCATCGCTGATCGCGCCGTTTTCCAGCGTCTGTTCGAGAAAGCTTTCCAGCGTGCGCTGCAGAGCCCCCTCCTCGCCGGCACCTGAAAGTTCGACGAGCAGGTACCACGGGCTTGCAGAAAGCGGCGGCAGCGCGCCCGGAATGTTTTTGAGTACGAGACCGAGCGAAATGTCGGAGACCAGTTCGCAGGCAGTCAGTGTGGCGCCGAAGGTGCTTTGCAGTTGGCTCAGCAGAACAACCGCGGCTTGTGGCGATGCGATGGCCAGCCAGGCGGTAGCGGTCGCCTGCGGCAGCGGGAAAAGCTTCAGGACCGCCGCGGTGATGATGCCGAGGGTGCCTTCGGCGCCTATGAAGAGCTGCTTGAGGTCATAGCCGGTGTTGTCCTTGCGCAGTCCGCGCAGTCCGTTCCACACCTCGCCGCCAGGCAGCACCACTTCCAGCCCGAGCGTGAGTTCACGCGTATTGCCGTAACGCAACACCTGCACACCGCCGGCGTTGGTCGAGAGATTGCCGCCAATCTGGCAACTGCCTTCGGCCGCCAGCGACAACGGGAACAGCCGTCCGGCCTCGAAGGCGGCATCCTGCACGGTTTGCAGCACACAACCGGCGTCAACGGTAATGCTGTTGTTGGCCGGATCAACCACCCGGATCCTGTTCATGCGCGACAGACTGATCAGCACGGCCTCGCCGCTATCATCCGGAATGCTCGCACCGCAGTGGCTGGTATTGCCGCCCTGCGGCACCATCGCCACGCCAGCCTGGCCACAGGCGCGGACAACGGACGAGACCTCTTCGGTATTCGCCGGACGCACCACGCAGCGCGCCGCACCGTGATAGCGTCCGCGCCAGTCCACAAGATGCGGCGCCATGTCACTGTCCGCCGTCAGGACATTATCGACGCCGACGATGGCGACGAGTTGTTCGATCAGATTCACCTGGTTCACGCTCAAACTCCTGAAAAATTTCATCCACAGCGATACGGCGGAGTCAATCTTCTGCAATCTCCGCATAGAGATCATGCTCGTCGGCATCGACCACGCGCACGCGCAGGAAGTCGCCCGGTTCGGCGTCGAAGAAATCGTTGATGAATACCAGGCCGTCGATCTCCGGCGCGTCGGCCGAGGAACGGGCAACGCTGCCTTCCTCATCGACCTCATCGACCAGCACCTCGATCTCGCGCCCTATCCTGGCGGCAAGCAATTCAGCGGAAATGTCTTCCTGGACGTCCATCAGACGGCGGCGGCGCTCTTCGCGCACATCCTCCAGCACGGCACCGGGCAAGGCATTGGCCGTTGCACCATCGACCGGCGAGTAGGCAAAGCAGCCCACCCGGTCAAGCCGTGCCTCCTCGATAAAAGCCAGCAGTTCTTCAAATTCGGCTTCGGTTTCGCCGGGGAAGCCGGTGATGAAGGTGCTGCGCAGGGTAATATCAGGGCAGACGGCACGCCAGGCCTTGATCCGCTCCAGATTGTTCTCGGCACTGGCCGGCCGCCTCATGGCCTTGAGGATGCGTGGATTGGCGTGCTGGAAGGGAACATCGAGGTAAGGCAAAATCTTGCCCTCGGCCATCAGTGGCAGCAGATCATCGACACTGGGGTAAGGATAGACATAGTGCAAGCGCACCCAGATGCCAAACTCGGCCAGCGCCGTGCACAACTCCTTCAGCCGTGTCTTGACCGGGCGCCCGCCAAAGAAGCCGGTGCGATACCTGACGTCAACGCCATAAGCGCTAGTGTCCTGCGAGATAACCAGCAGTTCACGCACGCCGGCCTCGGCCAGATTTTTCGCTTCCTGTAATACATCGCCAATCGGTCGGCTGACCAGCGGGCCGCGTAGCGAAGGAATGATGCAGAAGGTGCAACTGTGGTTACAGCCCTCGGAAATCTTGAGATAGGCAAAGTGATTCGGCGTCAGCTTGACGCCCTGCGGCGGCACCAGGCTGGTAAATGGATCATGCGGCTGCGGCAGATGCGCATGGACATGCTGCAGAACTTCATCGGTCGCATGCGGCCCGGTAATCGCCAGCACACCCGGATATGCCTCGCGAATGACGTTTTCCCTGGCGCCCAGACAACCGGTTACGATGACCTTGCCGTTTTCGGCCAGCGCCTCGCCGATGGCGTCGAGCGACTCCTCCACCGCGGCATCGATGAAGCCGCAGGTATTGACGACCACCAGATCGGCGCCCTCGTAGGAAGGCGAAATGAGGTAGCCCTCGGCTCGCAGCCTGGTGAGGATTTGTTCAGAATCGACAAGCGCCTTGGGGCAGCCGAGGGAGACGAAGCCGACCTTGGGCGGCAGGCTGGAATCAGCAATCACGGGGAATTCTTCCAATAAAGTGAATGGGCCGACTACTGGCCGGAACTGTTTGGCTTTGTTGCATCTTCGTAGACCAAACCAGGGGGCTGGACCTCTATCTGATCAAGCTTCTGTTTGCTCTGATCCATGAACGTCAGCATCATCGTCTGCGTGGAATTACCGTGGCAGCGGATCATTTGCAGCAGCAGATCGGTGGTCAATAAAGGAACGCCTGCTGTTTCCTCTTCAACAAGAATCTGCAGCAGGATAGTGCGCGTCAGATCATCACCGGTCCTGGCGTCCACTACCTTGAAACGCTCAAGCGAAAGAACAAGGCCTTTGACAGCATTCAGGCTGATGTAGGCACTCGTTTGGGTATCGTAAAGTCGGCGATTCGGGTATTTCTTGATCAGTCGTAAGGACTCGGACATGAAGACCTCTCCATTGGCAACTCATTCCGGGAAACTTCTTCACGGCAGATCGATGTTGCACAGCAGCATTATACACGAGCAGAAAACCGGCTCCCCGGCAGAGCCGGACGCGCACGGCAACATGTTTGCTGCAGACATGATCAAGACATACCCGTAGGTGTGGTATTATCTCGCTTCCTCGTTTCGCCATTCATCAGTCTTGGCGTTCGTCCGATGCGGCCAGGCATTCTCGCCTCGCCCGACTCACACATCCCTGAGTGTTTGCCCAGACTGGTTCGCGCATTGACCGTTGTTCCCGCGCGCATGGCAAACGCCTGGAGTTCTCCCGCATGAAATTTACCGAACTGGGTCTCGTACCCGAGATCCTTCGTTCCATTGCCGATCAAGGCTACGAAACCCCCACCCCGATCCAGATGCAGGCGATACCCGTCGTGCTCTCCGGTCGCGACCTGATGGCCTGCGCGCAAACGGGTACCGGCAAGACCGCCGGGTTTACCCTGCCGATTCTCAATCGCCTGGCTGGCAACCGGGTGACCGGCCCGCGCAAGATCCGGGTGCTGATTCTGACGCCGACGCGTGAGCTTGCGGCGCAGGTTGAAGAAAGCGTGCGTACCTACGGCGCCCACCTTCCGTTCAAGTCCCTCGTCATGTTTGGCGGCGTCGGCATGAACCCGCAGATTTCGGCGCTCAGGAGCGGTATCGACATCCTCGTGGCCACTCCCGGCCGTCTGCTCGATCACGCGCAACAGCGCAATGTCGACCTTTCAGGCGTCGAAGTACTGGTACTCGACGAAGCCGACCGCATGCTCGACATGGGTTTCATTCACGACATCAAGCGCGTCATCAAGCTGGTGCCGAAGAAACGCCAGAATCTGCTGTTCTCTGCGACCTTTTCGGATGAAATCCGCACTCTGGCCAGCACCTTTCTGGTCGACCCCGAGTATGTCGAATCGGAGCGTCGCAATTCCCCGCCCGATCTCGTCAAGCAGTATGTTTACAAAGTCGACCGTGAGCGCAAGCGCGATCTGCTGGTTGAACTGATCCGTGACAAGGGCTGGTATCAGGTACTGGTATTCACGCGCACCAAATGGGGTGCCAACGGGCTGACTGAAAAGCTGCTCAAGGCCGGCATCGAGGCCGACGTCATACACGGCAACAAAAGCCAGAATGCCCGTACGCGGGCATTGGCCAATTTCAAGAGCGGCAAACTGCACGTGCTGGTAGCCACCGATATTGCCGCACGCGGCATCGACATCAACGAGTTGCCGCATGTCGTCAACTTCGAGTTGCCGAACGTGGCCGAAGACTACGTGCATCGCATTGGCCGTACCGGCCGTGCGGGCACCGAGGGCGCGGCGGTTTCGCTGGTCTGCGTCGATGAACACAAGCTGTTGCACGACATCGAGCGCCTGCTCAAAAAACAGATTGAAGTCGTCGCCTATCCGGGTTACGAGCCTGACCCCGGCATACGCGCCGAACCGATCCTGATGCGCTCGGCCGGAACGCGAGGCGGGCAGCGTTCACAGGCGGGTCGTTCGGGGAGTGGCGCAGCGCGCGGGAGTTCGCCCAAAGCCGCAGGGGGACCACGCACCGGAACGGGAAAACCGGGTGGCGCTTCGCACCATAGCGGAAACCGCCACCGCTAGGGCATTGCTTCGGGTGAGCTTCGCCAATCCTCAGGTCACCACCGGTTCACCCAATTCGTCGGTGTTCCGGTCGTCAATATTTCGTAGGCAGCACGTGCAGCACCTTCCTGGAGTACCGCGACGGAAGATTCAGAGTACCAGGCGGTGTGATCGGTCAGAATCACGTTTTTCAATCCGCGTAAGGGGCAATCCTCGGTGATCGGCTCTCGGTCCAGAACATCGAGTGCAGCGCCGAATATCTGCCCGGCTTTTAAGGCAGCCGCCAAGGCATGAACATCAACAAGCCCACCTCTCGAGGTATTGATGAGACAAGTCCTTTTGTTCATCAGGCTTAAAGTACGTTCATTGATGATGTTGTGATTTTCTGCTGTAGCCGGCGCATGCAAGGAGATGATCTTGGAGCGAAGACACATATCATCAAATTCGACCCGGATAACTTTATGTTGCTCAAGGACAGCGTCAGGCACGTAAGGGTCGTAAACCAGCACGTCACCCACACCAAAAGCGCGCATTCTTTCCAGATAGGCACGGGCGATTTTCCCGAATCCGACCAGGCCTAATGTGGAACCTGCGATACGATAAATGGGTTCTTTCTGGCCAAAACCCCATTGTTTATTCATGACTTGCTCATTGCGTGAGACGACACGGCGAACAAGGGCCAGAGTCAGAGCCGCCGCATGGTCACTGACTTCGATTTCAGCACCATAATGGGGTACGTTGGCTACGCGAATCCCGCGTCGCTTCGCGGCTTCCAGGTCGATTGTATCGACACCGACGCCATAGCGAACGATGCCGCCGTTTTCTCTCAGATGTTCGATGGCTTCAGCGTTCAATGCGGTGTCTCTGACAAGAACAACATCGACCTGGCGCAACTGGTCGAGCAAAACAGAGCGGTTCCCGTCCCAGTTCAAACTGCGTACTTCAGCGCCAAGCGCTGCCAATACTCGACGCTCAGCACTGTAGTCGGCGAACCCTGGCTCGATTACACCAATAACGGGAGTGGATTTAGAATTTATTGATTCAGAAGCCAATACAGTGTTGCTCATGCCAAGTACCTCCATGTCTAGAATTGATTAATTGATAAACCAATATCAGATCGATTTTTGTAAGACCGATCCAATTGTAAATGCGAACGTGCTGCAATGCCCACCGGGTGAAAACAGTAGCTTAAGCATCCCATCGATCATTGAAGATATCACCACCCCAGATGATGATACCGTTCGCCCGAAGGGTTCGCAGTCTTGCAACTGAGGTTTTCAAGTTCATCCGATTACTCCTCAATGCTGAACGTATCAGGGCAACTTCAGTATTTCGTTACGGTTTATCCAGCCAGACCATCGATGCCATGCGCCCGGTCTGCCCATTGCGCCGGTAAGAGAAAAAGCGGTCCGCTTCACTGACGGTACAGAACGAGCCACCGAAAACCCTTTCAACGCCCTGCCCTGCCAGACGCTGGCGGGCCAGAAGGTAAATGTCCGCCAGCCATTTACTGGGCAGCGACGGTTTGAAGGCTGCCGCTGCCTGTGCGTCTGTGGAGACGAAAGCCGAACGGACCTCGTCGCCCACTTCAAAAGCCTGCCGCCCGATGGCTGGCCCAAGATAGGCCATGATATTTTTGCCGGGCACACCCATCGCGGTAACGGTTTCTTCCAGTACACCGGCAGATAGTCCGCGCCAGCCGGCATGGGCGACTGCGACAACGCTCCCCGAATCATCACAGAACAAGACCGGCAGGCAATCGGCAGTCATCACGACACACACCACTCCCGCCTTTCGCGAAAAAGCAGCATCGGCCTGCGGCGGCTGATCGCCGGAGTGAAACCGGTCGGCGTCGACGATCCGGGTACCATGGATCTGCTCCAGCCAGACCGGATCACTTTCAAACACATCCCTTAAACGTGCCCGATTGGTGGCTACGGCCAAGGGATCATCGCCAACGTGGTCGCCCAGATTAAGGCTGGAATACATGCCCTGACTGACGCCGCCGTTGCGCGTGGTGATCAGGCTGCGCACCCCTTCCGGTGCTGGCCAGTCAGGCACGAACCATGGCGGGCTACTCAACATCATCCTCGTCGTCTTCGCCGCTATCGCTATCGCCATACGCGTAGATGATTTGCGGACCACCTTCGGGGTCATCGTCCCAATCCTCATCCGCTTCCTGTTCACTGGTACGCGCCTCGAAAGCCAGCAGGCGCGCTGTCTCGATCAGTTCGGCCATGTCATCCGGAGGATTCGATTTCCACAGCATCGGCTTGCCGCTTGCCGGGTGTACCAACCCGAGGCGACGCGCATGCAGAGCCTGACGATGGAATTCGGGACCGATCGGCACCCGGCTGGTACCCCCGCCATAAACGGGATCACCGACCAGGGGATGCCCGATGGATGTCATGTGCACTCGAATCTGGTGCGTCCGCCCGGTTTCCAGAGCACATTCAACCAGCGTGCAGTCGATGAAGCGTTCGACAATTCGGTAGTGTGTCCGCGCCGGTTTGCCGGTCTTTACCACCGCCATTTTTGTCCGCTGTGTCGGATGACGGCCAATCGGAGCATCGACCGTAGCGCCGCGCTCAAGCTTGCCGCGGACCAGGGCCTGATAGAAGCGTTTGACCGTACGCGCCTGCAACTGGCGCACCAGGTCGGTCTGTGCCTCGAGCGTCCTAGCGACGACCATCAGGCCGCTGGTATCCTTGTCGAGGCGATGCACAATACCGGCACGCGGCACCCTTTCAAGCTCGGGCGCATGGTAGAGCAAGGCATTGAGCAGTGTTCCGCTCCAGTTGCCGCTGCCCGGATGAACCACCAGACCGGCCTGCTTGTCGAGTACGATCAGCGTCTCATCCTCGTGGACGATAGTGAGCACAATGGCCTCCGGAACCGACGACAGTTTATGCTCATCAGTTGCTTCGGCCAGTTCAATGAGTTCTCCGCCCCAAAGCTTCTGCTTTGGTTCACGGACGGTAAAACCGCCGACGGCAACCCTTCCTTCACGGATCCAGTTCTGCAAGCGGCTGCGCGAATGCTGCGGCCGCAGACGAGCGAGCACCAGATCAAGACGCTGACCTCCGCAATCTGCAGGAACGCTCAGAGCAAGTTTCGGGTTTGCGCTATAATCAGCGCGCTCGGCCATCTCCCAGGGACTGGGCTCGGGCGGATCGATTTCTGTTTTTTTATGTGGAATTTTCATTATGCGTAGTTTAGCGGTTATCGCAGCGCTTTTCCTCGCCACCTTCTTTGCCGGTTGCGGACTCCTGCCCGAAGTGAAGGATGAAACTGTAGGCTGGTCGGCCAACAAGTTGTACACCGAAGCCAAAGAATCGCTCAATGAAGGCGGCTACGAAAAAGCGATCAAGTATTTTGAAAAGCTTGAATCGCGCTACCCCTATGGCCGTTTTGCCCAGCAGGCCCAGATCGACATCGCCTACGCTTACTGGAAATCCAGCGAACCCGCTTCAGCCATTGCCGCCTGTGAGCGTTTCATCAAGCTGCACCCGAATCACCCGAACGTCGACTATGTTTACTATCTGCGCGGACTGGTAAATTTCAACGAGGATCTGGGCCTACTGGGTCAGGTCAGCCAGCAGGACATGACCGAGCGCGATCCGAAAGGCGCTCGCGAATCCTTTGACGCTTTCAAGGAACTGGTGACCCGTTATCCGGACAGCAAGTACACTCCGGATGCCATCCTGCGCATGAAGTATCTGGTCAATGCACTGGCCTCTCTGGAGGTTCACGTCGCCCGCTACTACATGAAGCGCAACGCCTATGTGGCGGCCATCAATCGCTCACAGTTCGCGTTGAAAAACTACCCTGAGGCACCGGCCACCGAAGAAGCCTTGTTCATCATGGTCAAGGCCTACGATCAGATGGGCATGAATGATCTGCGCGACGATATCGAGCGTGTGATGCGCAAGAACTATCCGAACAGTGTCTATTACACCCGTGGCCTTGAACGCAAGGAAGCGTGGTGGAAGCTCTGGTAGTTATTATCGCTGTCAATTGATCTGTTTTTGAAGCCTTGAAGTGAAGAATGACTTCAGCTTGACTGCTTGATCGCCAGCACCGCCTGATTGCGCAAGGTGCGCAATAGGGACAGTTCCTTTTCGGGAATGACGATTTCCCCGGCATGATCATTGTCCGCGTAGATCATGGCCACCGGATTGCTCTTGATACACAAGGGAAAGATGACAAAGGTTCCGGCATTCACCCCCTTGCGGAACCACTCCGGAATGCGTGTGGAAATCTTGGGGTCATTGGTATCGGTGATCAGGATATCGACGCCCTTGGACAAGGCGGCATGAAAAATATCCGGCGTGAAAACCAGAGAGAAATTGAATCGCCGGGCGATCTCCAGCGCATCCGGCCCGAAGCCGAAACGGCCTAGCATCGAGTTGCTGCGTGCATCGCGTACGCACAGGATGACCCGCTTGAAACCTTTGGCGCGGTACATCGTTTCAAGAATGATGCGCAATACGTCATTGAGCTTGAAATCCTCGACCAGCGTATTGCTGATATCCTGAATCCCGGCCAGCAGAATCACTTCAGGATTCCCGACTTCTGCCGCCCCTTCGGTTTCACCCTCCACAACCGGGCTGCCGGGCGCACCGGCCGGAACTACATCGGAAAGCACCGTTTCAGCACTATCACTGTCTATGCCCACCGCCGTTTCCGGAACCACCGCGTTCCCGGGTTTTGCACTCCACCGCTTCATCTGCTTGCCGAACGCAGATTGCTTCAGATTGATGCCGATGATTCCGGCGAACTGCGCCACCTCCTGAAACGACTTCTCCATCGTTTCGCGCAAAGCCTGGTCACCGAGCGCGATGTTCTCGCCGAAACGCGCCGTGATCTTGCGCAGTTCCTTTTGTCGCTGCTCAGGTTCCACTCCGGAAATCATCGTGCATAATTCATTGGAGAAGGCCGACAGTATGCGCATGCGCTCTTCAACGGTATTGGCCTTGCGCACGGCGCCAGCCGGCAACTTGCGCATGCTGTTGACAATGAGATTGGGAAAACCCCAGGTGCGCGCGATGCCGATACCCAGATCCTCAAACGAAATGCCCAGGACCTGAACCGCCGCCGCTTCCTCGCTACAGGGTTTCTGCTCGATCAGCCGCTTGATTTCTTCACTTTCGTCCGGAAAATAGAACTGACTCAATAAACGCCCCAGGCTATGGAACATTGAGCAGATGAAAGCCTGTTCTACATCACGCGCCGAGGTTTTTTCGCCAATATTCTTGGCCAGAATGGCGGCCAGGTTGGCGCGCAGGAATTCCTCCTTGAGCAGATTGGCATTGCCCTTGTTTTGCAGGTGCTCGAAGAGCATAACCGTAATGGAAATATTGCGTACGGCATCAAAGCCAAGAACCAGAACGGCACGCGAAATCGTGCTGATGTTTCCGCCGCCGGCCTGGCGAAAATACACGGAATTAACGAGGCGAAGAATCTTGTTGGTCAGTGAAAAATCCTTGAGGATCGAATTGGAGAGGTTGGAGATGCTTTCCTTGTCGGATCCCGTAATCTTGTTGATCGTACTGACCGATTCCGACAAGGCCGGGAAGTCACTCTTGCGCCGCATGCGCCGCAGCAGAAAATCGATGGTGCTTTGCTTGGCATCGGACGAGGTTACCGGATCGTCTGGTTCCAGGTAGGCATCGAGCGCCTCGCGCATCCGGGTTGCCGAAGCAAAACGCTGCTGCCGATCCCTGGCAATCGCCTTGTAAAGGACGCTGGCCAGCTCGTCGTCGATTTCGCTACCGGCCGGCAACCTGATTTCTTCGTTGGCCACCCGGTTCATGACCTCATGAATATTTTCGCCCTGTACCGCCCGCTGCCCGGTCAACAATTCATAAAGCACCAGTCCGGCCGAGAACACGTCGCTGCGTTCGCTGTGTTCTCGCCGGTCGATGTATTCAGGTGCCATATACGCAGGCGTTCCCATGAAGGCTTCGGCATCGTTCGACCGTGCCTCGACATGCGCGGCAATGCCAAAGTCCATGACGCGCGGCATGCCATCGCTATCGATCAGAATATTGTTCGGTTTGAGGTCGCGATGAATGATGCCTGCCGCATGGGCGTGAGCAATGGCCTCCAGCACAGAATTGATAATGGCAATGGCTTTCACCGGCGTCAGTTGACCGTTTGCTTTCAGGTAATCACCCAGATTCTTGCCCGGAACAAACTCAAAGACGAGGTAAAGATCGCCCTGCTCTTCTCCGGCCTCAAAGATGGGGACGATGCTGGGGTGGCGCAACTGGCTGACAATACGCGCTTCGGCAAGCAGTTGCTGATTCTGCTGCGGATCGGGATGGGCGAAATGCAGCGTCTTGATCGCCACCTCGCGCTGCAAATGCGGGTCGCGCGCCAGATAGACAATGCTCTGCGCTCCCCGACCCAGTTCGCGGATGATCTCGAAACGACCTATTTGCTTGCTCATGGTGCTCATCACCTCTGTCGTGGCTTGATACTACCCGTATCCGGCACCGGGAAGAAGGAAGCCAATCACAGTGTCCGCCAATTAAATCCAGACAAGGCGCGGTGCGGACCCGATGTCCCCACAGACACACGCCCGCTGGGAAAATTCCGCCGCCATGCTGCTGACATCCTTTTCACTGACCTGCAGGAGGAGAAAACCCGGTTCTGCAGGCCACCCACCGTCATCGGCTACATTGCAGGCCAGTCGGTAAGTCCAGCCTAGCCTCTGCAGACGTTCCAGCAGTTGCATTTGCCGCAAAGGGTTTTCATCGTCGCAGCGTATCCCTCCAGGGTTATACGCGGTAAGCAGGCCCCAGCAGGAGACACCCTGCCGGAGCAGAAAATCATCGAACGCGGGATCGTGCACACCAATCCTCAACTCGAAAATCCCGTCATCCGTTTCAACCCGATAGCTGCTGGCCCTGAACGCCGTGTCAAGCGCCTCGATCTTCATAGCTCGCCGTCATTCGGCTCGTTCTGCTCTATCTCCTCGAGATCCCCAAGTCTGGCCTGCGCTTCAATCACCGGCAAAGCCTCGACACCTTTCAGCTTGCGTTCGATCTGGCGTGTCCGTACGCCCGCCGATTCGATACTTTTGGTCGCCTGCTCAAGCTTCTTGCGCGTTGATTCGAGCGCTTCGCCAAACTTGCCGAATTCGGTCTTGACCGCTCCCAGCACGCCCCAGACTTCCGACGATCGTTTCTCGATGGCCAGCGTCCGGAATCCCATCTGCAGACTGTTGAGCAAGGCCGCCAGGGTCGTCGGGCCGGCGATGCTGATGCGGAAATCACGTTGCAATCCATCGGCCAGCCCCGGGCGACGCAAGGCTTCGGCATAGAGCCCTTCAGTCGGCAGATAGAGGATGGCGAAGTCGGTGGTGTAAGGCGGTTCGACGTACTTGTCGCGGATCTTCTTCGCTTCATCGCGCAGGCGCATCTCAAGAGCCTTGGCCGCCAGTTCGACGGCCAGCGGATCGGCTCGCTCCTGGGCTTCGATCAGGCGCTGATAATCCTCCATCGGGAATTTTGCATCGATCGGCAGCCAGACCGGACGCTTGTCGTCCTCACCGATCTCCCGTCCCGGCAGGCGGATGGCAAATTCAACGCGTTCATTGCTGTTCGGTCGCGTAATGACATTCTTCTCGTACTGCTCGGCGGTAAGGACCTGATCGAGCAGCGCCTCCAATTGCACCTCGCCCCAGGTCCCCCGTGTCTTGACGTTGGTCAGCACCTTCTTCAGGTCACCGACACCGGCCGCCAGCGACTGCATTTCGCCCAGCCCCTTGTGCACCAGTTCAAGACGCTCGCTGACCAGCCTGAACGAGTCGCCAAGACGCTGTTCCAGCGTCGCGTGCAGCTTTTCATCGACGGTCTTGCGCATCTCCTCCAGCTTGTTCGCGTTGTCCGCCTGTATGGCTCCCAACCGGGATTCCACAGTCAGGCGCAATTGCTCGAAACGCTGCTCGTTGCTTTGCGTCAGCCGGGCCAGTTGCTGTGCAAACGACTCAAGCTGCTGCCCCTGCAGGCTACCCAACTGAGCCAACTGGGCCGACAAGGTTTTGGCCAGACGATCCAGCGCCTGCGATTGCTCTTCGCGATCCCCGCGCGCTGCTGTCGCCGTTTCCAGGCGCCCGCGCGCCAGTTCCTGACGCAACTCGCGCTCAACCCGCTCCAGCCCACCTTCCAGCGCACGGAAATAGGGATCCAGTGCATCGTCCTTGCGGGCAACCCGTTGCAGCAAGACCAACTGCAGCAAGAGCACGATGACGCCCATCGCCACCAGCCCGTATAACAAGGAATCACTCATGCCATTCATTCTTTTCTTTCAAGATTCGACCACTTTCGCTTTCACCCGACGCTCACTTCAGCGTGAAGTCCGCACGACTGCCTCTGGCCTTCTCGGCGGAACCCGGCTTGGCTTCTGTCGCGGCGGGTTTACTTGGCATCAGGAACACCCGTTCGGCAGACACCTCATGTTCAATCAGCCAGTCACGCACGACCTTCGCCCGTCGCGCCCCCAGGGCGCGCAGATCGTCGTCATCGACGCTTGAATTGGCCAGCATCAGTTTTTCCATTTCATCAACCGGTAGACTCTTCACCAGGCCAACCATATTACGGGGCTTGGGGAATTTTTCTGCCTTATAGACCCGCTCGAGCAGCACCGGGTACTCCTGAGCACTGAGCTCTACGGTTTCCGCCGAACCGCTTTCGAGTCCATTCCTGGTCAGATCCTCACGTTTCAATGCCCTCACCTTGCGCTCAATGCGTGCGCGTTTCAATCCCTCAGGATCATGCTCGGAATCAAACCGCCCTTCAATTTCCAGTTTGAGCGACGGTCGGTCAATCAGTGCCTTGGCCAGATTCTCGAGCCGTTTCTGAGCGTCGGATGTAATCGATGCCCGCCCGTTGTCAAATTCGACAGTCGACAGTTCTTCGCCCGAACCGAACATGGAACCGAGCAAGGCAAAGGGCGAAGTCACGACCTTGACAAAAAGATTGACGATGACCTTGACGACCAGGCCTCCAATGCTGAACTGCGGATCATTCAGCGACCCGGAAATAGGCAGGTTGAGATCAATTTCACCATTCCTGTTCTTGAGTAGGGAAATGGCCAGTCTCACCGGCAGTTTGGTGGCATCCGGACTTTCAACCGGGTCACCGAACGTCAACTGATCGAGAAATACCCGATTTTCGGCCAGAAGCTGATCGTTCTCGATCTTGTACTTGACGAACAGGGAAAGCTTGCCCTTCTCGATTGCGTAGCCGGCGTACTTGCCCGAATAGGCAGAGAATGGGGTCATCTCGACGCCTTTGATCTCCGCCTGCAGATCAAGATAGGGTTTGGCCGACAGCGGATTGATCTGCGCGCTTACACTGAGCGGCGCCACTCTGTCGTAACTGCCCCGCAGTTCAAGAACGGCCAGACTTCCCGGTTCGGACGACAGACCGGTGACATGGCCACCAATCTCTTGCAGATTCGCCGTGTAGTTTGGTTTGACGAAGTTGTCGGTGAATCTGACCGTGCCGCCCTGCAAGGTGATCTTGCCGATCTTGATCGGCAGCACCGGCTTGCTTCCCGTTGCCTCCGTCACCACCTGCACACCCGCTTTGCCCTCGGAAGATACTGTCGCCGAGGCGACATCAGGTTTCGCCGCTGGGTCAGCCTCCGGCGGAACCGCTACAGCCGTTCCCGCATCGGGCTGGCGCACGATCTGCAGGAGATTGAGTTTGCCCTCCGGGCTGATAATGACACGGGCAAAAAAATCGGAAAGCGCCACATCACCGATGGAAACCGAATCCGGATTGAGGCGAAGATCAACCTTGCCGAAATAGAACGATTTCCAGCGCAGGAAATCGGCCGAATTGATCTTATCCACCGCATAAAAATCACCAATCGTCGCCTGCCCGGAGAATCCTCCGGTAAGAGCGACCGCCCCGCCCGTCTTCTCGGCATCGGTCTGACGCAGTTGCAAGACACCGTTCACGGTCACCTGCCCACGGGTTACGTCAATATTGAGTTTCTCGGAAAAATAGGGTTGCAGCGGGAGCAATTCAAGCGTCTTGATATTCAGATTCAGGTCGGCATTGAGCGGAAAGGCTTTCAGGCTGCCATCCACGGCGACTTGGCCCTTGCCATTGAGCTTGAAACGCGCCGCCAGTTTGGCCGTCTGCCCAGGCTCGGTCGACAAGTTTGCCATTTCAAAGCCAAAGCCTTCGATGCTTTGCGTCGATTTGGGTGAAACAGCATTATCTTCAAAACGCAGGCCGATATCCTCGCCGACATAGCTGGCCACCGTAATTTTCCACGGTAGCGAGGTTTCCTTCTGGGACGCCTCGGCAACCCGCAATGCGGGCGGCTTGAGCCATTCGATCCGGCCATCCGGCCCCCGCCGCATCAGGCCGCGCACGCCTCGCGCCAGAACGTCGCCAATCACTACTTCGTGCCTGGCCAGATTGAGTTGCCCGCCCTTGACACTAAAGGTGTCAATCTTCAGCCACTCATTGGCAATGACCCGCCAGCCGAGATCAAACATTCCCGGTTCCGTTCCTTTGGAATCGAGCTTACTGAGGTTGAACTCAATGGCTTCGATACTTGCCTTGAACGGCTTGACATTCGACTCGTCAAACCAGCGCAGGGCACCTCCCGTCACCTTTGCCTCGCCGAGAGACCACTCGACCGGAACAGCAGGCTCAGGCTTTCCTGCCGCTTCAGGCGGTGATCTGTCGGCTGTCGCCAATTCCCTGCTGAAAAGATCGTTCCAGTTGATCGTACCTTGCGCGCTGACCCGGGCATGGACTTCCGGTGAATCCACGGTAAAACGATCGACGACAAACTTGCGCCCCAGCAAATCTGCCGATCCGAGTTCCAGGTCAAGATGCTTGAAGGAGAACAACGGAGCACCTGACGCGGCATTGACGTTAAGACTCTTGATCGCCGCCGCACCGGATAGCAGCAGTGTTGAAGGCTTGCCCTGTTCCTGGCGGAAGACCAGCTTCAGCTTCGTATCCAGTGCGCCGGACAAGACCTTGATCGGCAATTTGAACGGCATGTAATCAAGGTATTTTGCCAGTTCCAGATTGCCCAGATCCACAGCTATTTCACTCTCCAGCGAATTGGCAAAAGGTTTGCTCCGGCCTTTGATGACAAGGGGGGCGCCGTTGATGTGCGCCGAGAACAAGGGTTCGACAAAGCTTTCAGTGGCATACGTCATGCTCGACACAAAGGGCAAACTCAGATTGATGTCGCTGACGATATGCTTTTCGTCAAGCAGACGATCCTCGAACTCGATCACCCCGCCCGCAAGTTGAATGTTATTGAGCGAGAAAGGTGGCGTCGGAGCGTTGCTCTTGGGCCTGTCCAGAAATTCGTCAACCAGGTCGGAGAAGTTGTAGCGCTTATCCGGCAAGCGCACGACCCTGAGTTTGGGCTTCATCAGACGGATTTCGCCAAGAACCGGCCCGCCACGGAATATCGAGACGGACTCGAGGTTCAGGTACAGGCTGTCAAAACTGGCGAAGACCTCCCCGCCTTCCCGCTCCTTGATGACAACGCCCTCCAGAGTCACCGAGAGCGCATAGGGATTGATGCTGACGCTGTTGACGGCTACCGGCCGGTGCAGCGCCTTGCCGAGTTGTTCAAGCACGGTCGATTTGACCAGGGACGGCAGGATGAAAAAACCCAGTACACTGACCAGCACAAAGGCTATCAGCATCCGCAAAGCGTATTTTTTCGTTCTTGGGGAATGCACAGCCGCCTGAAGTTTCGCTTTGTCAATCATGATATCCAGCCGTAACTTATTGTTGGAAGTTGAAATTTATCACGAACGCCCGTTATTAGAGGGTCCAAAGAGAAATGATGGAAATTGCCGTGCATGCTTTCAACTCAATCAAGCTAAAATGCAATTTTAATCCACTATTTTTTGCTTTAAGGCCAGAATGAGAGCGCTCGTCATTGAGGACAGCAGAACCAGCCTGAAGCTTCTTTGCGGCCATATCGAGAAAATGGGCATGACGCCGATTCCGGCTGAAACGGGATCTTCAGGCATTGAACTTTTTCTGAAAGAGCGCCCGGATCTGGTTCTGCTTGACATCATCATGCCCGACCTCGACGGCTATGAAGTGGCGCGCCAGATTCGCCAACTGGAATCGCCCGGTGACTGGACGCCGATCATCTTTCTCAGTTCCCTGAACAAAGACAAGGACATCGAGATGGGAATCGCCGCGGGTGGCGACGATTATCTCCTCAAGCCGATCAGCGAAGTCGTTCTCGCCGCCAAGATTCGGGCCATGCAGCGTATCATTCAGATGCGTCAGTCGCTGCTCGTGCTGACCCGGAAACTCGATGCCGCCAATCAGGAACTGAAACGACTGACCTCGCTTGATGGCCTCACTGGCATCGCCAATCGTCGCCACTTCGACAGTGTGCTTTTGCAGGAATGGCGACGCTCGATGCGTCAGGGCGAGGAACTGTCGATACTCATGTGCGACATCGATTTCTTCAAAATGTACAACGATAGCTTTGGCCATCAGCGCGGTGACGAGTGCCTGCGTCAGATCGCCCAGACCTTGGCCCAGAGCATGGATCGTGGAGGCGACCTGCTCGCTCGCTACGGCGGAGAGGAATTTGTTGCCGTTCTGCCGGGAACCACACTTCACGGCGCCGCGTTGGTAGCCGAGCAGATGCGTCAAGCCATCAGCCAGTTGGCTATTGCTCACCCCGGAACGCCATTTGCCCATGTCACTGCAAGTTTTGGCGTTGCTTCAGCCATAGCGATGCCTGAAACCGACCCGCAGGAGGTTGTTGGTGCCGCCGATCTGGCGCTCTACAAGGCAAAGCACGAAGGACGAAATCGTGTGTGCCAGACAAGATCCCTTGACCCTCAAGAAAACTGAACTGAATTAGCATGCCCCCGCCTTCTCCCACGCCACCGAAAATCCTGATCGTCGATGACAACGATCTGATGAGATCGCTGTTGCGCGGAATTCTGCGCGGCGAGCCCTATCAGATCATCGGTGAAGCCAGAAACGGTGCGCTCGCCCTCGAATTCATCGGCAGGACAAAACCGGACATCGTCTTTCTCGACGTCATGATGCCGGAAATGGACGGTCTGGAAGCGCTGCAGAACATCAAAGGCAAACACCCGGAAATCGTCGTCGTCATGATCACCGGTAATCCGAGCGTAGAAAACGTTCAGGAATCAATCCAGGGCGGAGCCAGTGGCTTCATCATCAAGCCTTTCAATTCCGCCAAGGTACTGGATTCACTGAATCGTGCCTGGCTGACACGGACGCCCCCTCCACCACCCCTCGCCCAGAGGGACGACTGATCGTTCGTTCAGAAACCGTTCTTCCACTCGCGCAGCACCGTAAACACCGCAAGTGCACCCGATGTCTGTGCCACCCTGCTCTGTGCTGAAGCGACAATTTCAGGTTCGCTACAGCGCAGGAACGGATTCGTCGCCTTCTCGAGCACCAGCGCTGAGGGTACGGTGGCCCATCCCTTGGCGCGTGCCACGGCGACCTCATCCACCCGTTGCCGCAAAAGGCGGTTGCCGGGTTCGACAGTCAGGGCAAAACGCAAATTGGCCTCGGTATACTCGTGCGCACAATACACAGCGGTCTGATCGGGCAATGCCGCAAGTCGCGACAGGGAGGCGTGCATCTGTGCCGGCGTTCCCTCAAACACCCTTCCACAACCGGCCGCAAACAGCGTGTCGCCGCAGAACAGAACGCCGGAACCATAGTAGGCCAGGTGTCCGGATGTATGCCCTGGAACCGCGAGAACCTGAAAGTCGACGCCCAGCGACTCCAGACAGATCGTTTCACCGCCACGCAAAGGCTGAGTGATGGCTGTGATAGACTCCATTGCCGGACCAAATACCTGGGCCGGATAATGTGCCAGCAGATTCGCCACGCCGCCCTGATGATCGGCATGGTGATGCGTAACCAGGATGGCCGTCAGTGACAGTCCGTCGCGCTCAAGCACTTCAAGCACGGGGCGTGCATCACCGGGATCGACCACAACGGCTGAAGCCCCTTTGCGCAACAGCCAGATGTAGTTATCCTTGAAAGCCGGAATTCTGATGATTTCAAACATGCACTGATTGTGGAAGAACTGCGGAAAATGTCAATTCCCGTGATCGACAACTGGCTCCAGACAGCGCAAGGTCGCTACGTCATGGCCTGGGAACAGGACAGGATCGATGCGGTTGTTGCTGATCTGTTTGGCTACAACGCGCTGCAACTCGGCTTTCCGCAATATGATCTGCTCGCCCAGAACCGCATCCCCCTGCGCCAGATTGCCGGGGAGGCGGGGCCGGTCGATGTCCTCTGCGATCTTAGAGAACTCCCCTTTGCCGCCAACAGCATCGATCTGGTCGTCATGCCGCACGTTCTCGAATTCCATGATGATCCGCACCAGATCCTGCGTGAAGTCGAACGCATTCTGATTCCGGAAGGGCAACTCGTCATCACCGGTTTCAATCCGCTGTCCTTATGGGGTTTGCGCCGACACTTGCCCAAGTGTCCGGATGAGTTCCCGACGAATGGAAACTACATTTCCGTGCTGCGCCTCAAGGATTGGCTGCAACTGCTCAGCTTTGAGGTCGAACGCGGGAATTTTGGCTGTTACGCACCGCCCTTTCATCATGAACGCTGGATCAAACGCTGGCATTTCATGGAAGCGGCCGGTAACCGCTGGTGGAGTTTTGGCGGGGGTGTTTATCTGCTGCGGGCAGTGAAACGGGTACGCGGCATGCGCCTCATCCTGCCGCCATGGAACCAGAAAAAAGCAGCTCGCAAGGCACTTACCGCTGTCACTCAAAAGGGAATCGAACAACGTGGGCAATGAAGAAATCATCACCATCTACGCTGACGGCGGCTGTCGTGGCAACCCCGGCCCGGGCGGCTGGGGCGTATTCCTGCAGGCCGGAAGCAAGGCCAAGGAACTCTGGGGTGGCGAAGCGGACACAACCAATAACCGGATGGAACTGACCGCCGTCATCCGTGCCCTCGAAGCCCTCAAGCGTCCGGCCATAATCGAGGTTCATACTGACTCGCAATATGTGCAAAAAGGCATCAGCGAATGGATTCACAACTGGAAACGCAACGGCTGGCGTACATCCGACAAGAAGCCGGTCAAGAATGCCGACCTCTGGCAATGCCTTGATAAACTCGCCAAAGAGCACGATATCAAGTGGCTATGGGTGAAAGGCCACGCCGGCCATCCCGGCAATGAACGCGCTGACGGACTGGCCAATCGGGGCATCGACGAATTGCTGGCCAAAGACAGCAAATCACCGAAATTGCCAAAGTACTGAACATCTCCTGCACGGATTGACCCATCATGCGCCAAATTTTTCTCGATACAGAAACCACCGGCCTTGAGCACAAACTCGGACACCGCATTATCGAAATAGGATGTGTCGAGATGCGCAACCGCCGGCTGACTAATCGCCATTTTCACCGCTACATCAACCCGGAGCGCGACATCGACGCCGGTGCGCTCTCGGTTCATGGAATCAGTCTTGAATTCCTTCAGGACAAACCTCGTTTCGCCGATATCGCCGCCGAATTTCTCGATTTTGTGCGTGGTGCCGAACTGATCATCCACAATGCTTCCTTCGATATCGGCTTTCTCAACGCTGAACTTGCCCTGCTCGACATGGCGCCGATCAGCACCGTGTGCCACAGCGTTAGTGACACCTTGCGCATGGCCAAGGATCTGCACCCCGGAAAAAAGAACAACCTCAACACGCTGTGCGAGCGCTACGGCGTCGATAACTCACGCCGCACCCTGCACGGCGCTCTGCTCGACGCAGAAATTCTTGCCGAAGTTTATGTGGCGATGACCCGCGGTCAGGAAAGCCTGATCATGGAACTCAGCAGCGAAAGCTCAGGCCAGCCTGAAACCGTGGAACAGGCGCAGACCCGTGCCCCGGGCAAGGCGCAACGCATCATTTACGCCAGTACAGACGAACTCGCCGAACACGAACAGGTGCTGACAGCAATCGAAAAGGAAAGCAAGGGAAAATGCCTGTGGCATTCAGGTGCAGGAGTCAGTTGATCGAAGCGACCGACTGAGAGGCTGTGAAAATATCGAGCTGGCACAACACCCACCCTCGTCACCCCGGCGAAAGCCGGGGTCCAGTTCGTTCATCTAATTGATTTAATTGACGTCGGTGGTGCGCACTGGATCCCGGCCTACGCCGGGAAGACGAATTTATAA
>JFJP01037124.1_pt1 | contig 56188 bp, 41 predicted proteins | sample 431651 | NCBI WGS metagenome assembly JFJP01 (sample SAMN02602958, study PRJNA72255) | Microbial mat metagenome, whole genome shotgun sequencing project. | biome: fresh water; feature: sink hole; material: water; isolation source: purple microbial (photo- and chemosynthetic) mats found in... | reverse complement strand
GAAAATTTGGAGTTTTTGAATGAAATTATTAAAGAATACGTTGACATAGTTTTTGCAAATGAAGACGAGGCGCGTGCTTTTACGGGCAAAGAGCCCAAGGATGCTTTAATTCACATTTCTGATCAATGCGATATAGCTGTAGTAAAAGTTGGAAAAGACGGCTCGCATATCAAATCTGGTGAAGTTATTGTTCAGGTTAATCCGCGCTTGGCAGTTTGTATTGATACTACGGGTGCAGGCGATTTGTATGCTGCAGGATTCCTTTATGGTTTGGCCTGCGATTATTCATTGGAAAAATGTGGTCAAATTGGTTCGTTAGTTTCGGGGAATGTGGTAGAAGTATTGGGTGCTAAAATGACAGATGAGGTATGGCAAGTGATTCATAAAGAAATAAGTGTTTTGATAAATGAATAGAATTTGTGTTTGTTTATTTATACTTTGAAACTAGAGTATTTTATCAAAACAATTTATTAAATATTTGATGTTCAAATCTTTTACTCTTTATACATCCATAGTGTTGGCTATGGTTTTTTGGTCGTTTTCATTTATTTGGACTCGGGTTGCCATACTTTCATTTCCTCCGATGACCCTCATTACGCTTAGGTTGCTGCTTGCTACGTTGCTGCTATTTTTTGTGACCAAAGCTACTGGAAAATTTCAATTGCTACGACGTAAGGACATTAAAATGTTTTTGTTATTGGCATTTTTTGAGCCTTTTTTGTATTATGTGGGTGAAACCTACGGTCTTACCATGGTAGAGCCCACTTTGGCTTCTGTCATTGTTTCCACCATTCCGCTTTTTGCTCCAGTGGTGGCTTTTGTGATTTTAAGAGAACGAATTGGTTGGCCTAATATCGTGGGAATTTTGGTTTCCTTATTTGGCGTTTTATTCGTTGTTTATGAGCCTGCAGGAGGTTTTATTGCCAATCCTTTGGGTGTAGCATTATTGTTTCTGGCCGTTTTTTCGGCTATCGGATATGCTACTATTTTGCGAAAAATAAGCACTTATTACAACACGTTGAATGTTATTTTCTACCAAAGTGTTTTGGGTTTACTGTTTTTTATCCCCACTTTTTTGCTGACTGATTTTTCGAATATACTTCAGTTGGAAGTAACTAAGGACGGGTTTATTGCGTTGGTAATGCTAGCTGTTTTTGCTTCCGTGGTAGCTTTTGTATTGTTTGCAGGGGCTGTGCGGCAAGTAGGAGTGGCGCGCACCAATGTGTTTGTAAATTTAATTCCTGTGTTTACTGCTATTTTTGCATGGCTTATACTCGGAGATGTAATTACGGTTAATAAATGGATTGGTATTGCCATTGTGGTAGTTGGATTATTTATAAGTCAATGGGGTAAAATGAGAAGGACTATTGTGGACTAGTTTTTTGTGCAGTTTCCTTCTTTTATCTATGGTTTTATGTTGTTAATTAATTTGGATATACAGCCAGTATTAGATTTACGTTTACATATTAAAATGTTTATAAATTTTATTCTCTTAAAAAGTCAGATATTGAAAATTTTTTTTTACCTTTGAATATTATTTATGCTGCAACAAAAACACTTTTAATTTTCACAATGAGGTTACAATCAAAATTAAATCACTTAGTTTTAAGAGAATTATTAGTCCCCTTGCTCATTATTCTTTTTATCCTCATTATTGGTTTTTGGGGCTTTATTCTCATAGAAGGACTATCGCCACTAAAATCTCTTTATATGTTGGTAATTACTTTTGCCACAATTGGTTATGGAGATATTGTTCCAATTTCGGATACGGGCAAAGTTTTTACAATCTGCATTGTTATCTCTGGGTTTACTGCAGGTTTATATTCTATTGGTAAAATTTCAGCTTTTTTTGCTGAGGGTGAATTGTCTAACTTGTTAAAACAACGAAAAATGAATAAATTATTAGATACAATGAAAGGACATTACATTGTGTGTGGTTACGGAAAAACAGGTAAGCGGGTTTTGGAGGATTTAATGCGTAAGGGCTACGAAGTGGTTGTAATAGAGAGTAATCCTGAGAGAAACGAAAAGTTACGAGAAATTTTTGACCAGAAATTTATACATTTGGATGGTGATGGAACCAACGATGATGTTTTGATACAAGCTGGAATAAAAAGAGCCAAAATACTTATTTCGGTACTTTCTACTGATGCCGAAAATCTGTTTGTTACACTGAGCGCTAAGGACTTGAACAAAGATATAAAGGTAATAACGAGAATTGAAGAGACAAAATCGGAGGGGAAATTTAAAAAGGCAGGTGCAGATTTTATTGTTTCTCCTATTGATATTGCCACCGACCGCATTATATCAATAGCCACTACAAGTACTGATTTTTTTAGTTTTGTTGATTTTGCAGGGGCAAAAGAAGAGTTAAAGGAATATAAATTTGGGCTGGTGGAAATAAAAAGTGGGAGTGATTTGATTAATAAAACCTATAGAGAAGCCAACATTCCGCAAAGAACAAATTTGGTTGTTATAGGTTTTTATTCTTCTATGAGCGAATTACAGGTGAATCCAAAAGCAGATAATGTTATTCAGTTTGGAGATAAGCTTTTGGTTTTTGGCAACGAACAACAAATTGAGAATCTCAAATTTATTGCTAGTCATAAAGGTTAAATTTATTGACATCTGCTGTTAATTGATTTTAGTCTCCTAAGCATTATAAATACGAAAGTAGAAAATAAAACAATATTCTTAGTCCAACTTTACCAAATTAATGAGCTAATCACATTAGGCACAATAGTTCACAATTCAAATACTGTTTTCTGCATTTAAAAAGTATTTCGTGTCTTAAAATACAGACTGATATTTATCTATTGTGTTCCGAAATTTATATTTTCTTTGTTTTATGTTATATTTTATTAAGTTTTTATTAGTATAATTAGCAGCTTTCTACGTCTTTATTTCCTATTCAGTGAAACTTTCATTTTAAGGTGCGTCTATTGTTACTTTATATAAAATTAAATGTCATTTTTGAGAAATATCTATCTCTGAATTTTTTTTATTTTCACACCATTATTTTCAAATAATGAAAAAGGAGCGCTAATTCCAATTGTTTGCCAGTTTTTTCCACTAGTTGGCTGATTGTGAGCTTGAATGATGTTTATTTTAATCCATTCTCCATTGAGCAGTATTTTTTTTGAAACAATGCTTTTTCCGCTATTATGTATTTCTTGGTACCAAACACTTGGAATTAGCGGAAAAAGAATTTGAAAACAAAATGCTGAAAGTGATTTATGGGTAATCCAATAAACCGAATTTGGGGTGAAATATAGAATTGCATTTGGCGAACCAGTGTGTATCCACCCTTCTATTTTGGGATATTTGCTATACATTTCCAAGTATAAATCACCATAATCTTTATCCCTAAATTTTTCAGAAACCCTAAATGTTATTCCATTGAGTGTAATAAGTAGGTCAACGTCTTCACGTTGCATAACCATGTCTGAAGGACTATCCGTATTAAATCGCACAATTTCAGATACTTTCATAATGTTTCTGTAAAAATTATCCGCCTTATCCGCTTGTTCGCGTTCGTGATTTAGGCTGTTTTCAAAATTATGAACCATTGTTTGAGTATTAGGTTGGTTTCAACGTTATTTATAAGGATTGTCTTACAACAAAACAATATACATCAACTTCGATCTTGCTTAGATATGTCATTTATTATTCAAAATAATAGTTGAAAGCCCACAAACCATAAAGTCAATACTGCAATATATTGAAATACAGTTAATCACGAAAAATATTTTAGGAAATGATAATGGATTATTATTCCTAATAGTATGGAAATTAAATTAAAACCATCCCAATTATTCATTGGGATGGTATAAGTATTTTTAGTGCCATTTTGTGAGCATACCTATGCTCAAATTTATTTATAAATTAGTATTTTCCCGATTTAGAAATTAGCTAATCTGTTTTAATTTTACAATTTTTCCTTTCCAAGCTGGTATATGTGTGTGAAATACTTGTTTGGAACTCAATGAAATAGAATTCATTACTTCATTGTCATCCAATAAATTTACACACTCAAATCTATTTCCCTCTTCAAGGTTTAGAAATTCGAAAACTTCTATCGGAAATTGAATTTCAGTATTCAACTCTTTGTCATGAAAATTCAACACAATAAGAATCAATTCATCCTCGTATTTTCGGAAGTATGCAAACTGTTCATGCGAATTGAATTTCGGATTATCGAAGTTAGCAAACTCTAAGTCGAACATCAAGCCTTCGCTAATTGCTTTTTCTAAAATGCAAATATTAAGTAGTTTTTGGTAGAAATTTCGTAATTCTATTTGCTCATTGGTCAATTTCTTTCCATCAAATTTGCCTGCATTTGTCCAATTCTGTAAAGATTTTACACCCCAATAATCAAAAATGGTTGTACGTCCATCCATTCCACTAAATCCTTCACTATCCATGCCTAATTCACCCAACTCTTGTCCGCAATATATCATTACAGGTGCCTGCGTGAGTGTTGCGGTAATAATCATGGCTGGTTGTGCAGACATTCCATTGCCCGAAAAGAATCCAGACCCAATGCGTTGTTCGTCATGATTTTCTAGGAAATTAAGCATTTGATTTTCGATACCACTAAGCGATTGCCATGCATTGGTGATTTTGTGTACTGGAAAATTTCGGCTTGTTACATTGCGGAGCATGTCGTACATTCCAACTTTGTCATACAGATAATCGAATTTACCGTTGTCAATATAATTTCTATATTCAGCAGGGTTATACACTTCAGCTATAAACATTATATGTGGATATTTATCCTTCACTTGGTCAATTGCCCAACCCCAAAATTCCACTGGAACCATTTCGGCCATATCACATCTAAAACCATTTACTTTTTTTGATGCCCAAAAAAGCAAAATATCACGCATTTTAAACCATGTGTCTGGTATTGGGTCAAACTGTTTCTGATGTCCTTCTACATAATTTACACCATAATTTAGTTTTACTGTTTCGTACCAATCATTCACGCTTGGCGAAGCTGTAAACTGGTCATTCCCTGTGGCTTTTGCCGGAAATTCGGTGTAACCATGTACATCAAACGAAGGTGAAAATGGTTGATGAGGAAGGTAATAGAAATTATTTAAAGGCGAAAATGCCCAATCAGTTGTATCATTTTCACCTAAATCTACAACTCCTTTTGGCTTTACATCCGAGTGATATTCTCGTGCCACATGATTTGGTACAAAATCAATTATAACATCCAATCCTGCCTTGTGTGTCCGTTTTACCATATTTTCAAATTCGGCCATTCTGTTTTCTACATTCACAGCCAAATCTGGGTCAACATCGTAATAATCTTTAATTGCATAGGCCGAACCCGCTTTACCTTTTACTACTCCGAAATGGTCCTTTTTTATTCCAAAAGCCGAGTAATCGGTTTGTGTGGCATGTTCTATTATTCCTGTGTACCATACATGTGACACGCCGAGTGATTTTATCTCTGACAATGCTTTGGCAGTAAAACTGTTGAACTTACCACAACCATTTTCCTCAAAGGTTCCGTTATGTTTATTGGTAGCAGTGAAATTGCCAAAAAGGCGAGGGAGAACTTGATAAATTACAAATTTGGACATGAATAGTTGATTAATGGCTTGCTTATTAATGCTTTTTTTTGTCGCAAGCTAGTGTTATTGTTAAATATTGAGTGCGTATGTTAGAATTATTTGTTTGGTATGCTGTGGTTGTTAAATGGTGTAGCAGCAGTGATTTTAAATTCAACCGTTTGTAACTTTTTTGTTCTTGATGAAATTTTGGCAGTAGCTAATGTTGAGATAATTAAATTTTCGAGATATACTGTCCCTTTTGCTGGTACCCAAAATCCGAAGTGAAACCCATCATCAGTAGCCTCAATTTCGGAACGATAACTGTAAATATTGTTGATGAAATAATACAACATGCCATTTAACTTGATTATTTTTAGTGTGTTAGCTCCGCTAGTGGTAATTTGATTTTTATGCAATTCGGTAAAAAAACTATACCAAGTGCGGTTACCCATATTCATTTTTTGATTGTTGTTGATAGTGAAATACTCCAATGATTCTTTGACTGAAGGTGCTGATGTAGAATCAGGTATAGTTCCAAAAATCAACCCATATTGGCTCGCTGGGTCTGTAGAAGTAGGATATTCAAGAGTCAACTCATAAGAAAAATCATTTACAGTATTGATGGATATTTTGGCAGTAATGAGATATATCAATTCACTTTTCGATTCGAATTTTAACCTACCATTGCTGATGCTAGTTGAATAATTTGAATTATTTTTTATATCCCACCCTGCCTCTGCCATGGTAGGGGAATTGAAATTTAACATAAATGAAGATTTAAACCCAGATGTATCAACCAGCAATTGTGTGCTAGCAAAATCGGGAGTAGGAGTGCTTTCGTCAAACAATTCGTCCAAATAATAAGCCCTGCGTTCACCCCGATAATTTATATTCCACTCGCGGTTTTCATCGTTTTCACCACCGCACATTATCGACTTCCAATCTCCATTTTCGAGGGTGTTATTTAAATGTCTTCTATTTAGCAGTCCATGTCCAAGCTCATGGAATATCAAATTCTCTTTCATCAGGTCGGCTCCCGCAAATTTTGAAATATCATCCCAATAACTCTTATCTATTTCTACACGTATGGGGTCTTCGTAATGTGTTAAACCAGCCGTGTTATTTTTTAAATTAGCAAATTCAATTATTAAGCCCTCGGCCTCTAGGTTGAAGGTTTTTCCACGATCGCCAGCTTGCTTTTCGAACCGATGCAGATATTCAGAAAATTCGGATCCTACTCTGTATTCATTATGGTCTTTACAGGATGTAAAAAAAATAATCATTAAAATAAGTGTAGCGTTAATGTTGTTTTTAAATGCCATATTGAAGATTGTTGAAAAAAAACTATGCAAATATAAACAAAAAACCTCTATCTACTGTTATTAGTACATTAACAGAATCTTTTTTAAACTAAATTATAAATTCGATTGATTATGTCAACAGTAAAATTTAAAGGCACAGACGTCCAAACAAACGGACAATTACCAGTAGTAGGAGATCAAGCACCCAATTTTACATTGGTAGGAGGTGGCTTGCAAGAAATTCATTTAAGCGATTATATCGGCAAAAAAGTAGTGTTAAATATTTTCCCAAGCATCGATACAGGTACTTGTGCAGCTTCCGTACGTAATTTCAACAAATGGGCAGCTGGAAAAGAAAATGTAGTTGTTATTTGCGTTTCAAAAGATTTACCTTTTGCTCAAGGGCGTTTTTGCGGCGCTGAAGGTATCGAAAATGTTACTACAGCTTCCGATTTTAGATACAATTCTTTTGCTTCTGATTATGGCGTATTATTTACCGACGGCCCACTTAAAGGCTTGATGGCTCGTTCGGTGGTGGCTGTAGATGAAACTGGAAAGGTAATTTATACCGAGTTAGTTTCAGAAACTGTAGATGAACCAAGCTACGATATTAAAGGATTATAAATAAAAAATTGCTTGTAGTGTGAAGCAAGCAGTTTATCTGTTGTAAAATAAATATTTACTACTTATCAACCTCTCTTCGCTGTGAAGCTAAGAGAGGTTTTTTAGTGTCAAAATAAACGGTCTTAAGGATTAATTTGGTAGGACCATTTCAAATAATTACACTTCAGCGTGAACGAAAATTAGTGCACAACTTTAGCCGTATTTATTTCATGAGGTTTATTTCTTTTCTCTCTTTTTGTTCAGTATTATTTTGCTTTAGGCAAAGTCATCGAAGTAGGAGTAAGTTTATAACCTGCTTTCTGTAACAGCTTTATCAATCCATTTTTGCCACTCAAATGCAATGCGCCCACTGCAATAAAACAGGGGGATTGATCTATTAATTGAGGTATTTTAGTTGACCAATTCGCATTTCTATTGTCAACTAGTTTTGCATATTCTTCATCTGTCATATCAGTTATTTTACCTCTCTGATTTGCTGATACTAGTAAATTGTCTATTTTTCCAGTTTTATACAATCTATTCAAATGCTCCATTTCTTTTATAATTCTTTCTTTTTGCAGCACTGTTTCTACCAAAACATCTGCTTGACGTTCTAAAGTTCCATTACCAAAAAGAAATGAAATTTGCTCTTCGGCAGTTTCCAACCCGATTACTTTTTTGCCTTTTTCGGTGGCTACCAACTGAAAGTAAGAGTCCGATTGCACATCATCCGAAACTCCTATCAGTTTTTTAAACATTTCCATTTCGTATAATGTCAGAATAAGGGTAGGATTCATGCTAGCTACATCTTTTAATCCGATTTTTAACACCGATTTTAATTCATTGTCAACCATATTGTATTCCTGTTCACTAAGTAAATCCTTCATTTCTATGTTTTTAGGTAGCATGGCAGCTTGTTGAATTAACACAGAAGCATCAATATTACTTATTACCAATTCGCCAACCATGACTTCGCAACTGTTAAAGGCTTTGTAAAGTTCAGGAACGCTATCCAAAAATGAAATTGGTATAAGATGATGTGTACCAAATAAGTAGGAGGGATGTTTTAATCCATTGCCAGTGATTTTCCATAACAGCTGGGATTGGCATTGAAATATACTGAAAGCTAATAAAGCAAGAATAAGGATGTTTTTTTTCATATTGAGCATCGTTTTTTTTTATGACGAACAAAGGTAATAAAAATGATTAACGAGCTTTCGAAATAGCTTAAAATATAGGACTTTTTTGTACCGAACTAGATTTATTATCAATTAGAATGAAATAATTAGTCAACAAAAGAGCTTTGTTAAATACTAAATTATTATCTTTGCATTTATAAAATTAAAATCAATCAATGGTCAATAATTTTAATGATTACTATCTGTTTTAGAAAAAAGTTTTATTAAAGTAGTACTACTGACTTTCAAATTCCAAACACTTCAATATTTTTTATATGAACGAATTAGAAACGCTTTTTAAGCAACATACCAACGAAAAATTAGTGAGTATAACTGAACTTTCTGCTTCGGGTTCCAATCGTCGGTATTTCCGTTTGGAAGGCGAAAAAACTTCGCTTATTGGCGTTGAAGGAACTTCCATTGACGAGAATAAAGCGTTTATTCAAATGGCCAAACACTTTTATACTAATGGATTACCTGTGCCAAGGTTTTTGATTCAGACTGCCGATGGTCGTTTTTATATCCAGGAGGATTTAGGCGATACACTGCTTTTTGATGCCATTGCTGATGGGCGTAAAACGGGGGTTTTTCATGAATCGGAAAAGGAATTGTTGCGCAAAACTATGCGCTTACTTCCTGCCATTCAAGTAAAAGGTGCGGAAGGTTTCGATTTTGCGGTCTGTTATCCACAACCAGAATTTAACGAGCGTTCCATTCTTTGGGATTTGAATTATTTTAAATATTGCTTCCTAAAATCTACAGGACTCGATTTTCAGGAAAATTTGTTGGAAGATGATTTTTCAAAACTTTCAGCCATTTTGTTGCGTTCACAAACCAACACCTTTATGTACCGCGATTTTCAAAGTCGTAACGTGATGATAAAAGATGGCGAGCCTTATTTTATCGACTTTCAGGGTGGGCGTAAAGGACCGCTTTTTTATGATGTGGCTTCCTTTTTGTGGCAAGCCAAAGCGCAATATAGTGCCGAATTGCGTGAGGAGTTGTTACATACTTATTTAAAAGCATTGCAGGAATTAATACCCATCAACGAAGACGAATTTCGTCATCAATTGAAACATTTTGTACTTTTCCGTACTCTTCAAGTGCTTGGTGCGTATGGTTTTAGAGGCTATTTTGAGAAAAAACCACATTTTTTGCAAAGCATTCCTTTTGCTGTCGAAAATCTCCGGTCAATGCTTAAAACCGATGACTCTGAATATCCTTATTTGCTTCAAGTGTTGAAAGAAATGACAGAATTAGAGCAGTTTAGGGAGGTAGAAATTCGCAAACCATTGGTAGTGAAAGTGTATAGTTTCTCCTACAAAAAAGGTATTCCGCAAGATAATTCGGGAAATGGAGGCGGTTTTGTGTTCGATTGTCGCGCCGTGAATAATCCAGGAAAATACGAACGCTACCAAAGTTTAACGGGCTTGGACGAATCTGTTAAAAAATTTTTGGAAGACGATGGTGAAATCCTTACCTATCTCGACCACTCCATAGCATTAGTTGATGCGTCAGTAAAAAGATACAAAGACCGTGGCTTTACCAATCTTATGATTAGTTTTGGCTGCACGGGCGGACGACATCGTTCGGTTTATTCGGCACAAAAAATTGCTGAGCATATTAATAAAAAGTTTGGCGTGGAAGTGCAACTTATACACAGAGAACAGAATATTGAACAAAATTTTATTGGGGAATAATATGAAGGCGATGATATTTGCAGCGGGATTGGGTACGCGTTTAAAACCTATTACTGATTCTATTCCCAAAGCTTTAGTTCCAATAAATGGAAAACCTTTGCTTCAATATATAATTGAAAAATTGAAGATTTCTGGTTTTGATGAAATAATCATAAACATCCATCATTTTCCAGAGCAAATAATTGAGTTTTTGAAGCAGAATGATAACTTTGGTATTCGCATAGAAGTTTCTGATGAAAGGGATGAATTGCTGGATACTGGTGGAGGAATAAGGAAAGCAGCGTGGTTTTTTGATGATGGAAAACCATTTTTGGTACATAATGTAGATATTCTTTCGAATGTAGATTTGAAAGAATTGTACCATCAGCATCTTGCCACAAATGCTTTGGCTACATTGTTGGTGAGCAAGCGTGATACTTTTAGGTATTTATTATTCGACGAAAACAAACGCTTGTGCGGATGGTTAAATGAAAAAACAGGAGAGACAAAACCGAAAGGAATTTTGGATATTTCAGGGTTCAACAAATTGGCTTTTGCTGGTATTCAGGTGCTTTCTCCAAAAGTTTTTGATCTAATGGAACCGTTAAATCCTAAATTTCCTATCATGGATTTTTATTTGTCAAATGCAGATAATCAAGTAATTAGTGGTTTCGTTCCTACAGATTTTAAGATGATGGATGTTGGTAAATTGGATGTGTTGGACGAAGCTGAAAGGTTTGTGAGGGAATAACCCCTAGCCCCTCCCGCTTCAGGCAGGATAAATTGCGGGGAATAGGAGTTAATATTGGTTTCTATGTTTTTTTTCTGTTTTTTCTGTTTTCAAATAAAACAAGTTAAAGTTGGTAGTAATCAATACTATAATAGTTCCCCTTTAGGGGCTAGGGGTTTCTTGTCAGCACCAAATCAATCAGCGTCAAAGCAGCCATTGCTTCTACAATAGGCACCGCTCGTGGCAAAACGCAAGGATCGTGTCGACCAAAAGCTTGCAGTTCCACTTCTTTTTGGTGAATGTCCAGCGTATCTTGTTTTTTTGAAATTGTAGCTACAGGTTTGAATAATACTCGGAAATAAATATCCTGTCCATTGCTTATTCCACCTTGTACGCCACCCGAATTGTTGGTTAAACGAATCGTTCATTTGCGAACCTTTCATGCTCACGCCTTCAAATCCACGACCGTAATCAAAACCGTGTGTAGCATTGATACTGAGCATGGCTTGTGCCAAACGCGCTTGCAATTTATCGAAAATCGGTTCACCCAATCCTACAGGAACGCCTTTGATAATGCACGAAATAATTCCGCCAATTGAATCACCTTCTTCTTTGAGTTCCTTGATGTAGGCAATCATTTTTTCGGCTGTTTCCGTTTCGGGACAGCGTACAATATTGCTTTCAATCAATGATAAATCGGCAGTTTCAAAATTCTGCGTCATGGCAATATGACCAACTTGCGATGTAAAAGCAGTAATTTCAATGCCCAACGCGAGAAGCAGTTTCGCGGGCTGAACTACGTCCACCACCACGATGGTCGCGAATTCCGTATTTCTGCTGGTAAGTAAAATCGGCGTGCGAAGGGCGATATACTTCTTTCAAGTGGTCGTAGTCGGTACTGTGTTGATTTTCGTTCCAAATCACGAATGCAATGGGTGTTCCAGTGGTTTTTCCTTCAAAAATTCCTGAAAGAAAATCGACTTTATCTCCCTCTTTACGAGGTGTAGAAATATCTGATTGGCCTGGACGGCGACGGTTTAATTCATTTTGAATGTACGTTTCGTCCATTTCTATTCCGGCAGGACAGCCATCTACAATTCCACCAATTCCACGTCCGTGTGATTCTCCAAACGATGTAAAAGTGAATAATTTTCCTATTGTGTTCGACATAACTCTTATAAGATAATTAATAATTAACAATTAATAATGAATAATTATTTATTGCTAAGTTGTTGATATTTAAATTTAACAGAATAAAACTACTAATGCGTTTTATTCAATTCCCCAAAGTATTGATTAATGAAATATACTCAAGAAATTTCTGGGTACCGGTGTTTCAAAATTCACTATTTCCAATGACATGGGATGATAAAACTCCAATACCCGGGCATGTAATCCCAATCGGGCAATTGGACTGGTGTTGGCACCATATTTTTTGTCGCCAACTATAGGGTGACCAATTCCTTCCATGTGAACACGGATTTGGTTTTTACGACCAGTTTCCAATTCTATTTCCAATAACGAGTATTGTTCGTTCGATTTTATGCGACGATAGTGAGTTACAGCTTGTTGGCCGCCATTGTCGGAATCGCTAGAATGAATTTTCAATGATTTTTCGTTTTCCGAAAGCCACGTTACTATTGTATCTTGTTCCTTTTCAACTTTTCCTTCTACTAAGGCAACGTAAACACGACGGGTAATGACACGATGCCAATTTTCCTGCAAAGCGAGTTGAATTTCACGGGTTTTGGCAAACATCAGTACGCCAGAAGTTTCACGATCTAACCGATGTACAGTATAAACTCTGTTGGTTGGCGAACTTTTCTTTACGTAATTACGTAAGATAGAAAAAGCAGTAGTTTCGTCATTATCGCCAGTACTTACGGTTAATAAACCTTCTTTCTTTTCGACGATAATAATGTAGGCATCTTCAAAAATGATGCGCAGTTTGGGGTGCGACAATTCAATATTCCCACGAGAGCTATTTACTACTAAAATATCTTTTGGTTTAAGTAGTTGATTGAATTGCGTAGTGATAGTATCATTTACAGTTACCTGACGGTGTGCCAACAATGATTTTACAGAGTTACGACTCATACCGCCCATTTTGGCCAATAGAAATGTCATTAACTCCACAGGTTCAGTCACTTTAAAGTGAGTTGGTTTGGGAGCGGGAACGAATTTTGCTTGATTTTTTTTCATGAGAAATATGTCTAAGGTCAAAAGTCTTAAGTCAAAGCTTTATATACCTTGAAATAATCATAAAGACGAGTATTTGAATTATTATAATTAAAGTCTTTAGTCTTTTGTCCCGATAATAGCTATCGGGATAAGGCTTAAAGCCACTTTTTCTGCTGCATTTTCTCCATCAATGGCCGATGATGAAATTCCGCCCGAGTAGCCGGAACCTTCGCCAGCCGGAAAAAGTCCTATAATATCAGGGTGTTGGCCCGTTTCGGTATTGCGAGGCACGCGCACAGCCGCCGATGAGCGTGATTCTACACCTACTACTACGGCATCGTTGGTAAGATAACCTTGCATTTTTCGGTCAAACTTTTTAAATGCCTCGCGTAATCTGGACGAAATAATATCGGGCAACCAAAAGTGTAAAGGAGAAGAAATTAATCCAGGTAGGTAAGAACATTCGGGTAAATCGGCTGAAAGTCTGCCTTTTACAAAATCTCCTAAGCGTTGTGCTGGAGCTACTTGACCTAAGCCACCATTGTTGCGAAACGCTAAGTTCTCAACATATTGCTGAAATTTTAATCCAGCTAGAACACCAAATTCTTTATATTCATTGGGTATATCTTCTGGGCGAATTTCAACTACAATGCCCGAATTGGCATAAGGTGAATTTCGTTGCGAAGCCGACATTCCATTTACAACAATCTCATTGTCACCACTTCCAGCAGGCACAATAAAACCGCCTGGACACATACAAAATGAATATACGCCACGTTCATTCACCTGATCTACCAAATTATAGGTGGCAGCAGGTAAATACTCGCTTCGTACTTTGTTGTGATATTGTATGGTGTCAATTAATTCTTGTGGATGTTCAACCCTTACGCCCATTGCAAAACCTTTGGCTTCCAGTGCAATACCTTGTTTGTAAAGCATTTCATAAATGTCGTGTGCCGAGTGTCCTGTTGCCAGAATCAGCGATTTGGCTTCAAAAATGCTTCCATCTTCTGTTTTGCAACCAATTACTTGCTTTCCATCCAGCAGAATTTCGGTCAATTTTTGCTCAAAATGAATTTCCCCACCGCATGAAGTTATTGTTTTGCTAATATTTCCAATTACTAATGGTAGTTTATCGGAGCCAATGTGTGGATGTGTATCTTGGAGTATAATGGCATCAGCGCCATGATGATGAAAAATCTCCAAGATGCGTTGAGGATTGCCTTTCTTTTTGGAACGGGTATAGAGCTTACCGTCCGAAAAAGTACCTGCGCCGCCCTCACCAAAACAATAATTCGATTCTGTATTAATCCCTTTATTTCTATGTAATTGGGCAATATCTACTTTGCGTTCGTGAGCATTTTTTCCGCGTTCCAGTATTATTGGTTTTAATCCCGATTCTATCAATTTTAGCGCAGCAAATAGTCCGGCAGGTCCAGCTCCAATAATGATTACAGGAGTATTTTGTCCAACATGGTTGTAGTTGAACTCTGGCACTATTGCTACTGGCGCTTCCTCGTCCCAATAAACTTCTACCGTAACGTTTATTTTGGGTAAAAAAGCCCTTGAATCAATGGATTTTTTTAATATCCTTAGATGTTTTATACGTAAAGGTGAAATTTCTAGTTTATCGGCAACCTGTTTGGTTAGTAAATCTTGTTTGTGAGCCTGCTCTGGAGTCAGAATCAATTGTATTTCGCTGTGCATATTTCAATATAATAATAAAGTTTGCAAAGATACACAATTAATCTTTAATTATATATTAACAAAAACAAATTGTTCTATTTCTAAATCATTTTGAGCTATCTATCTTTAGTCATTTTATTGTCAATTGATTTGTTGGATTTTATCGTTCCTTTGATTCTGAAAATATGGAGTAGGAGTATTATTTTTCCGAAATAAATTTTTAATTTCTACTTCGCTATTCATTTTTGAATTTATTTGTCGTATTTTTGTAACCGATGTTTTTTTCTTTTATCTCAATCAAACTGTTAATTTCATGAAAAGCTTTTACAAACCTTCGGCAATTTATATTTTTATAGATTTGCTTCTTTTGATATTTAGTTTTTATGTGGTATTGGATTACTTTCCACTATCTACGAATACACCATTCGAGAAATACTCTTGGCCTTCATTGTTTTACATACTTGTGTGGATTATTAGCTCCTATTTGTTAGGTCGTTATAGGCCTTTAAAAATACAAATGTATTTTATTGCCTCATTAAGATTGTTGGATGTGAGCCTTATTGTATTAGTACTTTTCAAACTTTTAATTTATTTCTTCTACCAAAATTATTCAGGATACGTTCTCTTGTCTATTTCATTGGGGGTGTTTTTTCTGAATTATTTAGTATTGTCTTTGTATTATGCTTATAAATATGCAGTGGCTTATAATGAGTATAATTTTCAAACAACCGAAAATAGAATCAATGCCATTGTAAAACCTGCTGATAAATTGGATGAAGATAGTTATTCTCAATTATGTAAAACTATTATGACTCATTCGAGTGATAGTGTTTTGACTTTTCTCAAAAAAAATGTTGATTTACAAAGTGGCAATACATTAGTTTATGTTTCGACCGATTATGTAAACCTACAAATGAATCCAAACTATCAGTATTCTACCATAATTCAACTTGAAAGACTTAATAATAGGCGTGGTATAAATAAAACACTGGCCACTATTAACGAAAAATTGCCAGATAATGGAACCTTTGTATGTTGTTTTGAATCGAAAAGTACATATAAAAGTCGTTTGCTAAAAAAGTATGCTAAAGGTCTAAATTATATTATTTACATTTTTGATTATTTATTTAGACGAGTATTGCCCAAAATATTCATTACCAAGAAAATTTTTTATTTTATTACCAATGGTAAAAACCGTATTTTTTCGAAAACTGAAGTAATGGGCAGATTATATTGTTATGGTTATAAGGTAGTTTTAGAAAAAAAAGTGAATAATTTGACTTATATTTTTGCGCAAAGAGTAAGGCAGCCAGAACCAGCACAGAAGCGAATATATGGACCATTAATCCGTTTGCGCCGTTTTGGACAAAATGGGAAACGTTTTGAAGTTTACAAAATGCGAACAATGCATCCATATTCTGAGTATTTACAAAGTTATATTTACGAACGAAATAGTTTAAAAGATGGTGGTAAATTTAATAAGGATTTTCGAGTAACAACTGCAGGAGCATTTATGCGAAAGTATTGGATGGATGAGTTGCCTATGATACTTAACCTGTTAAAAGGAGAAATGAAAATCGTGGGAGTACGTCCTTTGAGTGCTCAGTATTATAGCCTGTACACCAAAGAATTGCAAGAGAAGCGCAACAAATTTAAGCCCGGACTTTTACCGCCATTTTATGCAGATATGCCAGTAACAATGGATGATATACAAGCCTCAGAAATGAATTATTTGGACGCTTGCGAAAAGAAAGGTGTTTTTCTTACTGATATCCGTTATTTTTTTCTAATCGTAAAAAATATTCTTTTCAAAAAAGCCAGAAGTGCTTAGTTTTCTCGCTTAAAGTCTGTTGATTAGAATAATCGTTGAATTCAAAAGATGAAAACTCAAAAGATGAAAATTAAAGTGCTTATTATAAGTTTTTTATATTCTGTTTTTGTAAATGCCCAGGATATTTCACAACACATCTCATACACCAGAATTTACGATTTTTTAGACGAACTGGCAGGTGATGGTTACATTGAAATCAATTCGGTAGCAAAACCTTATTCACGCACTTTTATTGCTGAGAAATTACTCCAAGCCCAAGCGCAAAAAAACATTTTAAATACTCGTCAGCAAAGGGAACTCCAATTTTTTCTGAATGATTTTGCCTTAGAGCAAAATAAATTACCCGAAACGCAACTTAATATATGGGAAAATGAGCTCTCAACAGCTTCTCTTATTCAGCCCGCTTTTCATTATCGCGATTCACTTTTTAGGGCGCGCATAACGCCAATTTTAGGCATGCACATTACCCGTAACGATAACGGCAACATTACAAAGCGTTGGTATGGAGCTGAATTTCAAGCCATGATGGGCAAACATTTGAGTGTTTATGGAAGTTTACGTGATATTTCGTTCGAGGGACCCTTGTTGGCTCGTCCACAGTATCTTAATGATTTTCAGGGTTGTGAGTACAAGGAATCGTATGCTGCGGCCGGTGGTGGTGATTTCAGCGATTCGCGAGGTGGCATAAAGTATGCATGGAATTGGGGATCAGTAGGTTTGGTAAAAGACAATGTAATTTGGGGTGATAATTATCATGGGTCGAATATACTTTCGGGTCGCTCGCCGGCTTTTCCAATGCTTACACTCCATTTGAAGCCTGCAAAATGGTTCGAGATGCAGTATTTTCATGGCTGGTTGGTCTCAAATATAAGGGATAGTACACGGTATTATGTTGACAATGTGGGAAATAAACAATACAGGATGGCTAATAAATTTATTGCTGCCAATATGTTTACATTTACTCCAGTTCGCAAATTGAATATTTCAGTAGGAAATTCCATTGTTTATGCCGAACCCAATGTGCAGGCTGCTTATTTTATTCCAATCGCTTTTTACAAATCGCTGGATCACACGTTAACAAAAGGATTGGCCATTGAAAATCAAAACTCTCAGGTTTTTCTGAATATCAGTTCTCGAAATATCAAACACTTGCATCTTTACAGTTCGGTATATGTTGACGAAGTAAGTTTTTCACGCTTTTTGCCCAGCAATCCCGAAAAAAATCCTATTTCTTACAAAATAGGGGCTAATCTTGGTAATTTTCCCATTCAAAATTTATCTATTGTAGGTGAATTTACAGGGAGTAACATTATTAATTACAAACATTCTATTCCTGTACTTAGCTGGGCTTCAAATGGCTATAATTTAGGGCATTATTTGGGAGATAATTCACAAGAGATATACGTGGCGTTAAAATATAAACCCATTCGAGGATTGGATTTGAACTTGTCGTACGTTGATGCAAAACATGGAAATGAATATGCTTACAATCGGGCAAATATTCTTGAAATTATCAGTCAGCCAGCACTTAGCGATATAATTTGGACAAACAAAACACTTGCTTTCAATGCTCAATATGAAGTTTTCAACAATGCTTACGCAATAATAAATATTGCAAGAAGTGATATTCAGGGATATGATGCAACTTCTACACGCATTGAAGGTGAGGCAAAACAAGCAGATAGAACGGCGCAAAAGTACTTGGATTTATTTACGCCTAGCTATTTGCATGGAAAAAATACGACTGTAACGGTAGGGTTTAGCTTTGGATTTTAAAATGAAGAGATTGAAGATTTGAAAATTTAAACTACACCGAAAATTGATTTTATATTTTTGAATACACAGAGCACAATTGTACAAAGACATAAAGTTTAGACAAAGATATAAAGTTCAGAATAACAGCAAATAAACTCCTTATTATCTTTCAGTATCCACGTTGCATGGCATGTTATCATACCGCCAATACTGAATTTTCCGCTTCTCGGAATGAAGAAAAACTCCATCGGAATACTCTGTTTGCATTTAGAAAAACTTAGCTAAGTGATGTTAAGGTTCCTATATGCATAACAAATCCATAAAGCGGCTGAATGTGAATAGCTATGTATGAAATGTATGGAAATGTTTATATCATAAAACTAGATGTCAATGCTTTAAATTCAGAACTATTTAATTTTTTATTCGTTTTAATATTAAGTGAGAGTAATTCAACCAATTATTATCTTAAGCTCTTGAAAGTAAACCTCAAAACACACAGACAAAAATGAAAACTCCTCTATTAATTGGTATAACTGGTGGCATTGGTAGTGGCAAAACTACCTTGTCGAACTTGTTGCGCCTGGAGGGTTTTAAGGTTTACGATTCTGATATAGAAGCACGGCGTTTGCAGAATGAGCACCCACATATTCGCAAGCAGCTTGTAAATTTGTTTGGAGATGATATATATGGCTCTAATGGCCTTAATAGAAGTGCTTTGGCACAAATTGTTTTTGGAAAAACCGACTTGCTATTTCAATTAAATTCCATTGTTCACCCAATTGTTTTAGATGATTTTAAAACTTGGACTGAGACCCATTCCAATCATAAATTTCTGTTTATGGAATCGGCTATTTTGTTTGAAAGTGGTTTTAATTCAATGGTTGACAAAGTGATATTAACAGTAGCTTCTGAAGCCATTCGCATAGCGCGTGTTGTGAAACGCGATGGTGTTACTCCTGAGCAAGTACTAGCCCGAATTTCTCATCAACTTTCTGACAATGAAAAGATTCCACATGCCGATTTTGTTATTCATTCGGACGATGATAAACCATTGATAGATAAAATGAGAAAAATTGTAGCTCAATTATCTGAATTTTAAGCACAAAAAAACGAGACTGCCTATTCGACAATCTCGTTTTTTTAATCTTTAAATTCCTTTAATTTAAAAAATCTTCAATTCCTACATGGTTAATCATACTTGTCTTCCGCAGGCAAGTTTATGCACTTTGTGGGTGTTATTAAGTAGAATGGAATTTTCAAATTTTCATATCTTCAAATCCTTTTTTCTAGAATCCAAAACTATAGTCTTTTCCGTATCTTAAATGCTGATTTACATAGTTTTCGGTATATAAGATAGTGACATCGGTTACTTCACCTTTTGCATTTTTCACTAAAGTATAAACAGGGTTTACAAAGCCACGATAGGGTGCTAGGTTTAGTTTTTTGTAACGCTCCAACACTTCTGCATGCAATGTTTGATTTACTTTTACGGCATACATTTCTACCAGTTGTTTTCCGCCTTCAAAATCGCCAGTGGAACGAATGCGTTGTATCTCGGCCAATAATTCACCAAATAATCTTCTAAGTTTTTGGTAATCATTTATCACGATAAATGTTTCACCATCGCGTTTTGTAAATTCAATTACTTTATCTGCCTTTCCTTTTTCATACACCCAGCCAGCTATCAATTGTCGATTGCGCATGTGGGCTTCTTCGATATTTTTTCCAGGCTGAATGCGGGTGAGTTGCGTCATTAATCCATTCATTATAAACTGATAATATTCAGCTTTGTAGGCTTCATTGCTTGGCAATAAGGTTAGTTCTAACATTTTTGGGTCGCCCATATAATACAATCCAAACAAATCGGCACGCGCTTCTTCTATTGTTGAACCATAGGCTTTTAGTGCGTCGGGGTCAACTCCAGGCAGTAATTTTCCCGAGCCGTGACCCAAACATTCGTGCAAATCGGTGTGCAAATTATTGGTCATTGACGCATATTCTTTGGCTCGTTTTCGTTCCACATCGCTCCACATAAATTCTTCCGCAAAGCCGTTTCCGAGCGATGCTTGATCATAAGCTTCGGTAATATTTTCGATGGTTACTGATTTAGAACCGTGGTCGCGACGAATCCAGTTGGCGTTGGGTAAATTAATACCAATGGGCGTGGCAGGATAACAATCACCTGCTAAAATGGCAACTGTAATCACTTTGGCCGAAACACCTTTTACGGTTTCTTTTTTAAATTTCTTGTCAACAGGTGAGTTATCTTCAAACCATTGTGCGTTGGAGCTAATAATTTCAGTTCGTTTGGTGGCTTCTATGTTTTTGAAATTCACTATCGATTCCCAGCTCGCTTTCATACCCAGTGGGTCGCCATAAGTTTCGGTAAAACCATTCACAAAATCAATTTGTGAATCCAAATCTTTTACCCATTTAATGCAATAATCGTCATAAGTTTTTAAATTACCCGTTTTGTAAAAATCAATCAGTGTGAGAATTACATCACGTTGTTTGTTGTTTTCGGCCACACTAGCTGCTTTTTCGAGCCACACAATAATCTGCTCAATAGTCTTACCGTACATTCCACCCACTTTATACGTTTTTTCTACCAACACACCATTTTCTTTTACCAATTTACTATTCAATCCGTAAGAAATGGGCGTATTATCATTCGGATTCTTCATTTTTGCATAAAAAGCCTCCACTTCTGCTTGCGTAACGCCTTCGTAATAATTATTGGCCGAGCTAAGAATTAAATCAACGCCTTCGGCCTGGTTGGTACGTTTTGGAAAAATGCTGGAATCGAATAAGATAGGAGTGAGCTTGGCAACAAGCTGATCCACAGTTTCACCTTTACCTAGTGGTAATTTTTTAGGGTCAATGCTTTTCACCGTTTTTGAAAAATAAGCCGCTGAAAAGTCGGGAATAAATTTATCTTCCGAGTAGTGATGATGAATACCATTTCCCATCCAAACACGTTTCATAAAAGTGGTTAACTGCGCAAACTCAGCTGATTCTTTATCTCCTTTGTAGTTTAAATAAACAGCTTCCAATGTTTTACGAATAGTCAGATTGTATTTGTTGTTTTGGTCAAACAAAATGTCGCGCCCAGCCAATGCGGCTTCAGTGAGATAGTAAATCATCTCCTTTTGTTTCAAACTCAGTTTCTCGAAATCGGGAACGCGGTAATGTAGAATTTCAATATCAGCAAATTTATCTACCGAGTATTTGAAATCTTCTACGGGCGGAGTGACTGCAATTGTTTTGCTAGTCGTAATAAGCAAACCTGCCATAATAATAAGGGTTGTTTTTTTCATTGAATAATAATTTTTGTATCATTAAGCGCAAAATATGTATTTTTTGCTCCACAAAAGTAAATAACTTTTCTGCTTAACCTACAATAATACAATTATAAATTATTAATTGTTCATTATTAATTTCTTATTTTTATCTTTGTGGTATGTTACAAAACTTCATTGTCAGCCGCATAAAGGAGCAACTTCCATTCGAACCTACCGAACAACAAGTGCAATTGCTTGATCTGTTGGGTGTTTTCTTGATGTCCACCAACAAGGATAAAATTTTTATGCTTCGAGGTTATGCCGGAACGGGTAAAACTTCGGTGGTAAGTGCTTTAGTGCGCGCTTTGAACCTACTGAAACATAAAACGGTGTTGTTGGCACCAACGGGTCGAGCGGCCAAAGTAATAGCTGGTTATTCCGGTTTTCCGGCTTATACGATTCATAAAAAGATTTACCGACAAAAATCAATGTCGGAATTTCGATTTCAATTGGCCGATAACCTAGAAAAACACACCTTATTTATTGTGGACGAGGCATCTATGATTTCGAATACGGGCACCGAAACAGCTTTTGGTTCGGGACGGTTGCTCGACGATTTGGTGCAGTTTGTATATGGTAGTGATGGTTGCAGCCTACTGCTTTTGGGCGATACAGCTCAGTTACCGCCTGTTATGCAGCCACATAGCCCAGCGTTGGAACGCGATAAATTGTTGGGTTACGGTTTGTCGGTTCACGAATATACACTTACACATGTGGTTAGGCAGGCGCTGGAAAGTGGAATTTTGCACAATGCCACCTTATTGCGTCAGCAGCTTATTGAAGAAAAAACCAGCGAATTTCCTCGCTTTCAGTTGGACGGATTTACTGATATTCAGAAGCTTGGTGGCATGGAATTGATTGACGAAATTCAGCGCTCGTACGATGGAGTGGGAGTGGAGGATACTATCGTGGTTACCCGCTCTAATAAGCGTGCCAATATGTATAACAACGGCATTCGCGCCCGTGTTATGATGAAAGAAGAGGAGCTTACCAATGGCGATTTGCTGATGGTAACACGCAATAATTATTATTGGAACAAGCCTTACAAAGAAATTGATTTTATTGCCAATGGCGATATTTTACAGGTAGTTAGGGTTCGGAAATTTTACGACATTTACAATTTCAGGTTCGTAGATTTGACCCTGCGATCGTTGGATTACGAATGGGAAATAGACGCTCGCGTGTGGCTTGATGCGTTGCAGTCCGAATCGCCAGCAGCCATGAACGAAATGACCAACCAGCTTTTTGCTGCCGTAGCTGAGGATTATCCCGAAATAACCAACAGACGAGAAATGTTTAAAAAAGTACTTGATAATGAGTTTTTTAATTCCTTGCAAGTGAAATTTGGATATGCCGTTACTTGCCACAAAGCACAAGGCGGACAATGGAAAAAAGTATTTATCGATCCAGGTCAAATTGCTGATGATCAATTGAACAGCGATTTTTATAGATGGCTTTACACGGCACTTACCCGTGCTACAGAAACAGTTTATTTGGTCAATTTTCCTGATAAAAGTTTTTAATAATTAGAAATGATGACATGTGCTAGAATACATATAATCAGGATGTTGGTTTTGTGCCTTATAAGCATTGTTTGTTCAAATTTTATCATTGCGCAACAGGCTAGCACAGTCTATTACATGGAAAATGTGCCAAATCGCCACATATTAAATCCTGCTTTTCAACCTTTGGTGCATTTGTATGTCAGTTTGCCAATTATTGGTTTTTCGCAAATGAATGTTAGTAATAATTCAATTACGTTGAACGATATAGTGAAAAATGAAAATGGAACAATTTCATATTTTTATGATTCAGATGACTTAAAAAAAGATTTTTTTGATGCTTTGAAGTCAACTGCAATCTTTCGTACACATTCTCAAACAAATTTGATAGCAGTTGGATATAAGCATAAAAATATTTTTTTGAGTTTTTCAGTTACCGAAAAATTCGACGCAACAATAGTTTTGCCCAAAAATCTACCCAATTTGTTCCTATATTTATCTCCCACATTTATTGGTAATTCCTTTGACCTCACTAAGCTACAAACTGATTTTACTGCTTATTCGGAAACTGCATTTGGTTATGCTCATCGGGTTAGCGATCAATGGTCGGTAGGTGGAAAGTTGAAGTATTTGTCGGGTAGAGCAAATGTATCAAATACCAATACTAAAATAGTAACGGATTTAAGTACTGACCAATGGAAATTTAATATTCAAGGTGTCGCCAATATGTCTAGTCCTTTAGAGGTGAATATTGGCGAAAAATTTCAAAGTATTTCGGTTATAACGCCTAGCAACTTTTTTGATTGGCTGAAACCATCAGGAATGGGTATTGGAATTGACCTTGGACTAGATTACAGGTTAACGAAAAATATTAATCTATATGCTTCAATAATCGATTTGGGATTTATAACTTGGAATAAAAACACTTTAAATGTCGATTACAGTATGGATCAATCCTTTTCAAATTACTATTATAAAAGGGTACTTGACAAATTAATTGTGAAGAATGAAATGTTTGATTCACTAAAAACGATACTCAAAAATTCTAAAACCGAATCCAAAACATATACAACAAAAACAAGAGCCCAACTGAATGTGGGAGCAGAATATACGTTTCCAACTAATTATTTCAGTGTTGGTTTATTATCAAACACGCAGTTTTATAACCAAATAGTTGCTACTGAAATCACATTTTCTACTAATGCAAAGCCCAATGAATGGCTAAATGCTTCACTTAGTTATTCTATAATTAATGGAAAAATGAGTACTTTTGGTGCTGGTCTAGGATTAAAAACAGGTTTTGTTCATTGGTTTATTTCGGCCGATTACATACCTATTTTTAACTCTACACTTCCATTGTCCCATTTTGGTTTTACAACTCCAATAAATGTTCCAATTCCTTTAAATTCATCGAGCTATAATTTTAGTGGGGGAGTTGCATTTGTATTTGATACCCCTAAGCGAAAAACTGGTTTAATAAATAAACACACAATTAGCAAGAAGAATAAAAAATTTTTTCAACCCAGATCTCGAAATACTTACCACCTTGCATGGGAAAATCCTCAAACAGGTTCAATTAGATAAATAAATTATGCTATTAGGCTCTTTCACTGTTGGTTATAATTATTGAGTTAAAATTGGTTTTAGTGAACTTTTTACCTTCGAAAATGTCATCCAAATTAGTTTTATTTCTTTATTAGTATATGAATAGCCCCTAAAACAAAGAGTATATAAAAATTCAAATATCAAATTTAATAGTAAATAATACTTTGTTGAAAAGTCTTTACTAAAATTATTATTTTTTTTAAGTTGTTTTTGTGCGAAAAGGAAACAACCAATATATAAAGTTCTTATCTTTGCCTCAACAATATATCATTATAGTATATATTGAATAATAAAAATTTTTATTGGATAGAAATATTTTGCTAATTATTTGAAAATATTGAAGTGTAGTATTGGAATAATTATTTATCTAAAAAAAAACATCTTTATGAAAAAGCACACATTTCTAAAATCTATAACCTTTTTGTGGGTTATAGCACTGTTCTTTTCTTGTGATCCAGGAATTGATTTAAGTAAAGTGGATGGCACAGTTCAGTTTGACCAATCTCTTGTATTTCCGTTAGGCGAAGCTAATGTAACTGTAAATAAGTTACTTCTGCAATTAGATTCTGTTAATAGTAAATATGTCACTACGGGCGCTGATTTAAATGACCCTATTACAAGTGCTGTTTTCTTTTCCGTTGAATTAGATAAGCGTTATAACATTCCTGATTGGGATCCACTGAAAAATAAGAATATAACTCCTTTTTATGTAGGTTTTACTTCTCTTACATCCCCAGTTATCATTCAAAAGGATAGTTTATTACCCATCTCAAATAATGATTTTTTAATTGATTTAGGTTTTAATAAGGCTACCGAATCAATCCGAGTAGATAAAGTTGATGTTGAAATAGCAACATTAAGTGTAAAAGTAACAAATACAGATTTTCCAATCCAACCTGCCGATTTGAACATTAAAATTGTGTTCCCAGAAATTACCAAAGATGGAATTAAGGGTTATTACTTAGATGTGCCTCTTACGGTATTTGGTGAAGTAAAAGAACTAGATATTAGTAAGTTTATGATCAATACAAGCCATAAAGTGGGACTGCCAATTTATTTTCGAATAACAGCATTGAAAGATATGACAGTAAAACCTACATCTAAATTAAAGATTGAATTGGATGTAAAAAGTATTATTTATAATGTCGCTTATGGTAAATTTAAACTTACTTCTATGTCATCTAGAGAGCTTACAGTACCTTTAGACATGCTTTCTACCATTCCCGAAGGTTTGCGTTTTGCCGACCCAAGAGCAATCTTTGATGTTGAGAGTAATGTTGGTTCATGCATGAAATTTGATATTAATTATGTAAAGGCATTTAGTTTTAATCAACCCTCAAATGATATTTGGGCATTATTTAATGGAAATATATACACGCACGAGTATTTGAAAGAAAGAGCTGTTACGCCAGGTGAGATTGTTCATAATCAATTAATAAGATTGGATAAAGATTATGGAAATACTAATAAGCTTTTTGATAATTCATTACAACGGGACTCGCTCAAGTACAAATTTTCAGTAGTGAACGATTCTACATTAGATAAAACAGGAAGCCCCATGTTTATTATTCCAAATATGTATGTTAAGGCTAATGTTAAAATTCAAGTGCCGTTGCAAATTAAAGATAGTTTTGAGTATAATGGATCTATAGCTATTGCTAGTAATGCCTTCAATGGTATAACAAAGGGTTCTTTGGTTTTAGATGTTATGAATGGAATGCCAAGTAAAATTGATTTAGTTGTTCGATTTCTGGATGCGCAAGGCAACCGAATTATAGATGCACTTGGCAATCCGATTAATGATACAACTTTTACAATTAATCCACCAATTTTTGATGGAAGAGGTATTGGATTAGTTGATCATACGAAATTATATACTTCTCAGCCACACGAAGTTGCGTTGACTCCATCAAGAATAGCATCACTCAAGTCCGCTCGGAAAATGGAATATATTATTAAGCTTTATAGCGAGGATAAAGATGAAAACAATAACAGATTTATGTATTTTACAACTAAGGATTTTTTTAAGGTTAAATTGGGGGTTTTTGTAAAAACTGACACTACGCTTGATTTGCTAAATAATTAAACTTACTGCTGCCTTTTGCATCCAGCGTTTTTTATATTCTAGTATCAAAATTCGCTGGATTTATTTGACTGTTTTAGTTTAAAATGCTCCTTACATGCCGAAGAACATATAGTTATTCGAAGTAAACAGAGTGCAATTGGGAATACCGAAAATACAAGATGATATTCATATTATTATAATTGACAGGATTGCTTGTAAAATTAACATTGTAAGTATTGGGCCAAATTCAACAGAGAGAATTTTTGTGAAAATTAGTCCTTAGGTTACTACTTGCAAGTATTGAAAATTGATGAATGAATAAATTGGCTTACACAAGATGATAGTCATTATAATTAAACGAATAAATTTATGAAAATAAATATACGTAATGTAGTTTTTGCTTCCTTGCTAATCACCTCTATTTTTAAAGTAAATGCACAGCAAGTAAATACAATGTACTTTATGGACAATGTGCCTCTTCGCAATACATTGAATCCCGCTTTCCAGCCCGAAAGTAATTTTTATCTTGGCTTTCCTATAGTTGGGTTTACTCAATTTGGTTTAGGCAATAACTCTTTCGCTCTCAAGGATATGTTATGGAATGGACCAAACGGAAAACCTATTTTATTTGCTAATAAAAATGGCGATAAACCTAGGTTTATTAATGCTTTAAAACCTAATACGTTAATTAGTAGTAATTTACAGTTAAATTTGTTAGATGTTGGTTTCCGTACAGGCAATTCATATTGGAACTTTTCGTTGACTCAGAAATTTGATGGAAGTATGAATCTTCCTATAGATTTGATGCGAATTTTGACTTATGGTACTAATGACTTATCACAACCAGGATTTCGAAATGATTACGATTTTACTACGCTTGGTTTTGATATGTCAATATACACAGAGGCTGGTTTGGGTTATTCCAAAAAAGTGAATGATAAATGGTCTTACGGAGCAAAAGTTAAATTTCTGTACGGGCAAGCAAATATGTCCATGAATAATAAAATTGCAACTTTAGAAGCGGGAATTAATTCATGGGACTTTGATATAAATGGAAATTTCAATTATTCATCTCCAATTGACTTGAATGGAAATAGTTTGTTAAATTTTAATCCCGTTATTCCTCCTAAAACAGATTTCTTCAAACCTTCAGGAATTGGGGGAGGAGTAGATTTCGGTTTTCTTTTTAAACCAACAAAGAGATTATCAATTTCTGCTGCGGTTAATGATTTAGGAATGATTCGATGGACAAAAAATATTAAAGAAATTGATTATAACATCAAATATGTTTACACAGGATTTGATAGTTTAACATTGGAAACTGTCTTTGACAATAAGATAGATACACTAATTATATTAGCTAAAAAGTCACTTAAAGAAACAGTAGGGGTTGAAAATGCATATACTAGTTACACTTCTCCAAGGTTAAATCTTGGAGTTGAATATGGTTTTCTCAACAATAAACTGACATTGGGATTACTCTCTAGCAGTATGCTTAAAAATGCTAATTTATATGGTGAGCTTACTGGTTCCATTAATATTAAACCAATTGATTGGTTCAATATGTCTGTTTCTTATTCTGCAATGAGTGGCAGAATGAGTAATATTGGACTTGGTATTGGACTTAGAACAGACATTACACATTGGTTTTTTACAGCCGATTACTTATCATTAAGCAATGCAAAATATCCGATTAAAAGCATTTCAGACACTTTAGGCGTTACTTTACCCACCTTTCTACAAAATTGGAATATTCCAATTGCATATAATCGAAATAGAATGAATTTTGCTGTTGGTGTAAATATTGTTATTGGAAATAGAAAAGATGCTGATAAAGACGGCGTGGTGGATAGAAAAGATAATTGTCCTGAAACTCCAATGAGTGTATTGGTTGACAAAAAAGGCTGTCCTGTTGATAATGATGGCGATGGAGTGCCAGATTATCTTGATAAATGTCCTAACACACCAAAAGAAGCTTACGATAAAATTGACATGACAGGTTGTCCACTTGATAGTGATAATGATAGCGTACCAGATTATTTGGATAAATGCCTCGATACGCCTATTGCCTCTATCGGATTTGTGGATAGAGAAGGATGCTCACTTGATACAGATAAAGATAGCGTTTACGATTATCTTGATATATGTGCCAATACTCCTCAAGGTGTAATTGTTGATTCAAAAGGTTGTCCGCTAGATTCTGATGGAGACAGCGTTGCCGATTATCTTGATCTTTGCCCCGCTACTGTTGTTCAAGCACGTGGAATGGTTGATAAAAATGGTTGTCCTTTAGATTCTGACTCTGACGGAGTAGCCGATTACCTCGACTTATGTTCTGGAACACCAATTGAAGCGCGACTATTTGTAAACAAAGATGGTTGCACACTAGATACTGATGAAGACGGTGTAGAAGATTATTTAGATAAATGTCCAGAAACTCCCAAAGAAGTTCGTCGAATGGTTGATGAAAAAGGCTGTCCAAAAGATACTGATGGAGATGGCGTTATGGATTATTTAGATAATTGCTTAAAAATTGCAGGTCTAGCATCCAATAATGGTTGTCCTGAAGTGAAGAAAGAAGTGAAAAAATTGCTCCAAAAGGCATTGCAAGGAATTCAATTTGAAACAGGAAAATCAGTTATTAAACCAGCATCATTCACTATTTTAAAGCAAATTGCCGAAGTATTAGTTGCCAATCCAACTTATTTAATAGAGATACAAGGACATACTGACAATGTTGGTAATCCTGCTTCTAATTTAATGCTTTCCAATAAACGGGCAGCTGCAGTTAGAGATTATCTCGTAGGTAAAGGCGTAACAGAGAAACGAATGACTTCAAAAGGATTTGGTGACTCATTGCCAGTGGCTAGTAATAAAACCACAGCTGGAAAAGCTAAAAACAGACGTGTCGAATTTGTAGTTACCTTTGAAGAAACTACCTTTGAATAAATATTTTCAAAATAATGAACGTATTTTTTGATTTTTTTTTCTTTTCAATAAAACAATTTTCAATTATAGATGTTATTCATATTGATTTGCTTTTTTATTGATTGTTAAATGCCAACCTTAGAATTGGTGGTTGTTTTGAAAATTCATATATTTTTTTTTTCATTATGCTAAACAATTTTTGAATTTGAAATGTTACTAGTTTCAATTTACTATTTATATATTCTTAGTTAATTTTGTTTAGTATAAACAATACAAAGTTTAGTTTCTTTTCGAAATTTCAACAAATCCAAAATTTGGTTTTTTTCATTCAATTCAAAAGAATATCAATAATAATATCAATAATAATATCAATAATAATATCAATAATAATAATAATAATAATTAAACATCAAAAAAAGATTATGAGAACAATTAAATTTTTATCCTTTGTATCCGCATGTTTGCTAGTATTAAGCTCTTGCGATGCGTTAGCAGATGCTACTACCCAAGAAATAAAAGGTACAGCTCCAGCTATTGAATTTACCACGACTGCTCCAGTAGTAGCTTCGGTTAGCAAAGTTGCCTCTGCAACTAATTTAGATCCTGTTATTTACGAAACTACCCAATCAATTGATTTTGTAAAAGCCGAGCTAACTAAAAACAGTTTATCTATGGATAACATGACCGGAATGGAAGTAACTGATGTTCTGTTTTATATGCCAGATGGTGGTAATATTAGTGATTTTAAAGGTGTCAAAATGTATATAGATGATGTGTTGATAGCTGAAGAGAATGCTGAAGGTATAGTTGCTCTTTATGCGCAATTTGGCTATATTAAATTGTCAATTAAGACACCAAGCATTTTGGAAAGTATCAAGGGCAAGGAAAGCATTAAGATCACAATTAGAAATCCAAAGGTACCAAGTGTAGCCACAAAAATAAAAATGACTTATGACTATCTGTCTAAAATACAGCTGATTAAGCTTGACTAGTTAACTCAAATAGGCTGGTTCAATTATTTTTGAACCAGCTTTTTTTTAAAGTTAGGCTGTAGTCTTATTTATTTTGTGAGAGATTTCCTCAAAAATTATTCATTAATATCGTTAAAATATGGAACTGAACAAACATTACAAATTCTTAATCGCTTTTTGCTTTTTTATAGCTACACTTTCTACCTCTGCCCAGCAAGTTAATACCTTGTATTTCATGGAAAACGTTCCAGTTCGAAATTCTTTGAACCCTGCTTTTCAGCCACTTAGTAAATTCTACTTCGGTCTGCCAGTGCTAGGTTTTACTCAGTTTGGAGTTGGTAATAATTCACTGTCATTAAAAGATGTGTATTTCAATAATGCGAGCGGAAATCCAATTTACATTACAGATAAAACAGCTAAAGTACAAGCTGCCCTTGATGCTCTTAAACCAACAACTGTAGTAGGCACAGATTTTCAAATAAACTTACTGGATTTTGGTTTTAAAACAGGCCGAGCTTATTGGAATTTTTCTTTAAACCAAAGGTTGAACGCCAATATTGGTCTGCCAAAAGATATATTTACTCTGTTGACAGAATTGAATGCTGGAAAAGAGGAATCCAAAATGTATGATTTCCCTACATTTGGATTTGATTTTACGTCTTATACCGAAGCTGGTTTGGGTTACTCCAAGCAAGTAAATGATAAATGGGCTTATGGTGTTAAGTTGAAGTTCTTGTATGGTAATGCCAATTTATCATTCAAAAACAGTGAATTAAATTATTCTTTTGATGGCACTACAAGAAAAATTGTTGGCCAAGGTGAACTTAATACATCATCTGGACTACTCATTAATGGCAACACAATCTCTATGCCATCATCAATACTCGATCTTGCTAAACCTGCAGGGATAGGCTATGGTGCCGATTTAGGTTTTGTGTATAAACCAACTAAAGCTCTTAATTTGTCAGCCGCAGTTACCGACTTAGGCGTGATTAATTGGAAAAATAATCCAGGAAATGTTAGTTACGCTATAAACTATGCAACTACTAGTACTAATTTAGATACAATTAACAATCAAATTGGTGATAAAAATGCATCTCTTGATACTTATAACGAAGGCTACAGCACTACTATCTCTCCCAAAATAAATTTGGGTGCAGAGTATTGTTTCTTTGAAAATAAATTAAGTTTGGGGTTACTTTCAAGAACCACAATCTATAAAAAAATACCTTTACAAGAATTTACTGCCTCTATAAACGGTCGTCCAATTGACTGGTTTAACATGTCAGTTTCTTATTCTGTAATGAATGGTAGATCAAGCAATATTGGTGCAGGATTGGGCATAAGAACTGGCGTTTTAAACTGGTTTTTATCAGCCGATTATTTGCCTCTTTCTTATTCAAAAACCATCTTACCATCTTACCCAATTCCTTACAACACCAAAGCTTTTAACTTAGCTTTAGGTGTTAATTTAGTGCTTGGAAACAGAAAAGATGCAGACAAAGACGGTATTGTAGATAGAAAAGACAAATGTCCAGAAACTCCATTTAGCGTAATTGTTGATAAAAAAGGTTGTCCTGTTGACAATGATGGCGATGGTGTGCCAGATTATCTTGATAAATGTCCTAACACACCAAAAGAGGCTTACGATAAAATTGACATGACAGGCTGTCCGCTTGATAGTGATAATGATAGTGTGCCAGATTATTTAGATAAATGTCCTGATACACCTATTGCATCTATCGGATTTATTGATAAAGCAGGCTGCTCACTCGATACAGACAAAGATGGCGTTTACGATTATCTTGATAAATGTGCCAATACTCCTCAGGGTGTGGTTGTTGACTCAATAGGATGTCCGCTAGATTCTGATGGTGACAGTGTTGCCGATTATCTTGATCTTTGCCCGGGCACCCTAGCTCAAGCACGTGGAATGGTTGATAAAAATGGTTGTCCTTTAGATTCTGACTCTGATGGAGTAGCTGATTATCTTGACTTATGTCCTGGAACACCAATTGAAGCACGCTCTTTTGTAAACAAAAATGGTTGTACTCAAGATACTGATGGCGATGGTGTTGAAGATTATTTGGATAAATGTCCTGATACTCCTAAAGAAGCTCGCGGTATGGTTGACGAAAAAGGTTGTCCAAGAGATACTGATTCCGATGGCATTATGGATTATTTAGATAATTGTCCTAAAGTACCAGGGGTAGTATCTAATAAAGGCTGTCCTGAAGTGAAGAAAGAAGTGAGAAAATTATTCCAAAAAGCATTGCAAGGAATTCAATTCGAATCTGGAAAATCAGTTATTAAGCCAGCTTCGTTCACTATTTTGAATCAAATTGCTGAAGTATTGGTTGCTAATCCAACTTATTTAATAGAGATTCAAGGCCATACAGACAATGTTGGTAATCCTGCTTCTAATTTAGTGCTTTCTGATAAACGTGCGGCTTCAGTTAGAGATTATCTGATTGGTAAAGGCGTAACAGAGAAACGAATGACTTCAAAAGGATTTGGTGACTCAGTACCAGTAGCAAGTAATAAAAACACTGCTGGAAAAGCTAAAAACAGACGTGTAGAATTTGTAGTAACATTTGAAGAAACTACATTCGAATAAACTAAATGATTATTTAAAAGGGAGTTGTATATGCAACTCCCTTTTTTATTTGAAAAAACTCAAAAAAATGATTGTTGTTTGCAACGGTTTTAATACTTTTGCGAACGAATTCAGAAGTACAAGTTTTTTCAAGAAACTACTTCCAAAAAGTTTTTTTAATGCATTAAAAAACGAAATTCAACAAGTTGCAAGAACCTTTTTACATGAATACATTTCTACTTGTGATGTTTTTCAACTTTCTTTTCTGGTTACTTTTTTATTTGCATTAAAAAAAAAGTTTAATTGCAACAATGTCAATGACAAAAATATAAGTCATAAATTACAAAATTATAAATAAATAATCATGGGAAGAGCGTTCGAATATCGAAAAGCAACAAAAATGAAACGCTGGGGCAATATGGCACGCGTTTTTACTAAACTGGGAAAACAAATAACAATTGCGGTTCGTGAAAGTGGGCCAGATCCAGATACAAATCCACGGTTGAGGGTGCTAATTCAAACTTCAAAAAAGGAGAACATGCCCAAAGAAACAGTTGATAGAGCCATCAAAAAAGCAGTGTCGAGGGATGAGGCAGATTACAAAGAAATGGTTTACGAGGGCTACGGTCCAAATGGTATTGCAATAGTTATAGAAACGGCAACAGATAATCCTACACGAACTGTAGCTAATATCCGAAGCTACTTAACCCGTAATGGAGGCTCACTTGGTACGTCGGGATGTTTACAGTTTATTTTTGACCATAAATGTGTTTTCAAAATAGCAGCTAAACCTAACGTATCACTCGAAGACTTAGAATTGGAATTGATTGATTTTGGTGTGGATGAATTGGCTGATGACGAAGATGGTATAGTATTATATGGCGAATTCCAATCTTATTCATCTATTCAGAAGTACTTGGAAGAAAATGGATTTGAAATTTTTAGTGCCGAATTTGAGCGCATTCCAAACGATATGAAAGAACTAAACGAAGAACAAAAAGCACAAGTAAATAAGTTGTTGGACAAAATTGAAGATGACGAAGATGTACAAAATGTTTTTCACAACATGGTAGAATAAACATAACCTGACAAAGGTCAAATGACAAAGGTCAAAAGTATAAGGTAGAAAAACCTTTACTTTTGACCTTCGTTTTTTTTGATAAAATACTATTGACCTTTGAATTTAGTCTTTCGACAATGTCAATATTGTTCTTTCAAATTTGGAAAATCACCAGACTTTACATCTGCTACATAATGTTCTATTGCCTCATTCATAATACTTTGCAAATTGGCATAGCGACGAAGAAAGCGAGGCGAAAAATTCTGATTGAGTCCAATCATATCGTGCAATACCAATACTTGACCATCCACACCTCGGCCAGCACCAATGCCAATAACAGGAATAGTAAGCTCGGAGGCTACCCGCTGAGCCAAAGAAGCAGGAATTTTTTCGAGCACCAATGCAAAACATCCTGCTTCCTCCAATAGATGCGCATCCCGTATCAATTTTTCTGCCTCCATGTCCTCTTTTGCCCTTACAGCATACGAACCATACTTATTGATAGATTGAGGCATCAATCCTAAATGACCCATTACTGGTATTCCTGCACTCAAAATTCGCTTTACAGATTCTAGGATTTCTTCACCACCTTCCAGCTTAAGGCAATCTCCATGGGTTTCCTTCATTATGCGAATTGCCGAAGCAAGTGCTTCTTTTGAATTTCCTTGATAACTTCCAAATGGCATATCCACAACTACCATAGCCCGTTTTACACCTCTTACAACCGATTTTGCTAGAAATATCATCTGATCAAGCGTTATTGGCAAAGTGGTTGAATTTCCACACATTACATTTGACGCAGAATCGCCAACCAATATGATGTCTATGCCACCTTCATCAACAATTCTACCCATAGTATAGTCGTAGGCGGTAAGCATGCTGATTTTTTCTCCACGATGTTTCATCTCTAATAATCGTTGTGTGGTAACTCTTCTTGTATCTTCGCTATGTATCGACATAATTTCTTTTTTTTGGTTCGGATGGCAAAGGTAGATATATTATTTTCAATCTACAATTTTAATTATTTTCATTAAGCAACGTTTCTTTTATATTTGAATTTGTAATACTTTTTATTGATATACTTTAGAATTGCTTTGATTCGTATAAATTGGAATCTAATTGTTCCATTACATGGCATATTTAAAATTATCACAACAATACAAGCTATATAACAAATTAAGCACATACAAATGAATATCATTTAAAAAATCAATTTCTTTGGCAATGAGAGAGCTTTTATATGTTTATAAATCAATTTGATAATAAATACTATAAATTATAGTAATGCTCTATATAGGTTAAAATGGAAAAATAAGATTATTCTTTCGCAGATTAAAGTTACCTTTGCAAAGCCAATTTAAACCTTCAGAATTCTTTAATTACAAATTTTATGGATGATAAATTTCTTTTCCTTAGAAACTCAGATATGTTCTCACATTTGGTCAATTTGAAATATATTCCACGATGGTTGGTACTTTGTTTGGATGTAATTATTTGCATAGCTTCTTATTATGCAGCACATTACATTTCAGCACAACTGTTTAATTCTAGATTAGACGAAAGAGTATTTTCCTTTTATCAAAGAGTTGGATTTGTAATATGCCTTCAAATTGTTTTTTTCTGGTTGTTTCATACCTATTCTGGTGTTTTAAGGTATTCAGGTTATGTAGATGCTGCCAAATTGTTGATGGCCGTACTTTTAAATGTTGGTTTAATTATCCTTATTAATTATATTTTTTATTTTACAAACTCAGAGTATTTATTTTATTATACCTCGCTTTTAGTTTATGCGGTATTGTCATTTTTACTTCTATTTATTGTTAGATTAGCCGTTAAGTCTATCTATGATTATTTTAGCCAAAATTCAGGTCAGATAACTCCAGTAATGATTTATGGTTCAAAATCTGCAGGTATTGGTATAGCCAAATTTCTTCGGTCGGGTCCCGAGAATAAATACAAATTGGTTGGCTTTATCGATGATGATAAAAATGCTACAGAAAGGTTAATAATGGGTTTGAAAGTTTATAAGCTGGATGAAGCCACAATAAAAAATATTGTGGCTAAAAAAGCCAAAGCCATCATTGTTTCACCTTTGAAAATGAAGGAAATTAATCCCAAAACTGATTTAGACATATTTTTAAATAATAATTTGTCTATACTTACCTCACCACCAATGAGCATTTGGAAAAATGATATGCCAACCATTAAGCAAATTAAATCAATTCAAATTGAAGATTTGCTAGAGCGAGCTCAAATTAGTATTTCCACAGAAAATATAGCAAAACTTCTTAAAAACAAGGTTATATTAATAACAGGAGCTGCCGGTTCAATAGGTAGCGAAATTGTACGACAAGTAATTAATTACAATCCTGCTTTAATTGTATTATTGGATCAGGCCGAATCACCAATGCATACCTTGAAATTGGAATTGGAAGAACAATTTCCAGATCAAATCTTCACTGCTTTTTTAGGGGATGTTCGTAACAAAGAACGTATGGAATACATGATGGATATGTACAGACCAGATTATATCTATCATGCTGCAGCCTATAAGCATGTACCACTTATGGAGGATAATCCTGTTGAAAGTATTCAAGTAAACGTTAAAGGGACTAAAACTATGGCCGATTTGGCTGTTAAGTATAAAGTGGAGCGATTTGTAATGGTTTCTACTGATAAAGCAGTTAATCCAACCAACGTGATGGGCGCTTCCAAGCGAATTGCAGAAATTTATGTACAATCATTATTCAAAAAACTTATTGCCGAAGGTAATCATAATACTAAATTTATTACTACTCGCTTTGGAAATGTTTTAGGGTCAAATGGTTCGGTAATACCTCATTTTAAAAATCAAATTGAAAAAGGGGGACCCGTAACTGTTACTCATCCCGAAATAATTCGTTATTTCATGACTATTCCAGAGGCTTGTATGTTAGTCTTAGAAGCAGGGGCAATGGGAGAAGGTGGTGAGATATTTATTTTTGACATGGGAAGTCCTGTGAAAATAGTAAACCTTGCTAAAAAAATGATTCGACTGGCTGGGTTTACTCCCGAAGTTGACATTAAAATAGAATTTACTGGATTGCGACCAGGAGAGAAGCTGTATGAAGAACTATTGAATCATAAAGAAAAGACTATGCCAACCCACCATCCTAAAATTATGATTGCTACAGTTCAAATGTATGATTATGACGAAATTTCTTTGCGAATTGATGAATTGATACAATATAGCATGCTTTGTAAAAATTTCCTTACTGTTTCGCTGATGAAAAAAATTGTACCTGAATTTCTCAGTAAAAATTCACAGTATGAAAGATTAGATGTCTAATTTAGAAAAGTTTAATATGTCTAATTTTCATATTGAACCATTTAAATTCTTATTATAATCAGTATAGCATTGCAAGAATTTGTAAACGTTAATTTGTTCTGATAAATTTGGGATACTTAATGTTTAGTTAATTATTGCGTTGCTAATTAAATGGCTAGTCATTACTGTATTCTAATAATTTGCATTTACAATTCAAAGAAAAATGTTGAAACAGATAAGCTAATCAAAAAATATAATCCTTTCGTAGCAATAAATTCTAACAATCAAAACTTCCTAAATGATTTCTGTAGAACAACTTACTGTTGAATTTGGCGGTTCTCCGCTTTTTGATGAAATTAGTTTCTTAGTTAATCCTAAAGAGAAGATTGCACTCGTAGGAAAAAACGGAGCTGGAAAAACAACACTTCTTCGCATTTTCTCGGGCAAACAGCAACCTACAAAGGGAAGAATAACCGTTCCCAAAGACCTCACAATAGGTTATTTGCCCCAACACATGATTCACAATGAGGGCACCACGGTGATGCAAGAAGCTGAAAAAGCATTTGAGCACATTACAGATTTGCAAGCTGAAATTGAACGAATGAACATTCAGTTGGCCGAAAGAACCGACTACGAAAGTGAAGCATACCACCAACTTATCGATAAACTCACACACGATAATGAACATTTGCAAATTATTGGAAATGGGAATTTTATTGGCGAGATTGAAAAAACCTTGATGGGATTAGGATTTATGCGTTCTGATTTTGATCGTCAATGCTCAGAGTTTAGTGGCGGGTGGCGAATGCGTGTTGAATTGGCGAAAATACTGTTACTTCGGCCCGACGTTCTACTACTAGATGAGCCTACTAATCACCTTGATATTGAGTCAATTCAATGGCTCGAAAATTTCCTTACAACTTCCAATAGTGCCATTTTGCTAGTTTCACACGATAGGGCATTTATTGATGCGGTTACTGGTAGAACTATCGAAATTTCACTGGGTAAAATTTACGATTACAATGTAAATTATTCCAAATACCTCGTGTTGAGAATAGAACGACATGAGCAACAAGTGCGTGCTTACGAAAACCAACAGAAACACATTCAGGAAACGGAGGAATTTATAGCTCGTTTTCGATATCAGGCTACCAAGGCTGTTCAGGTACAATCGCGCGCCAAACAACTAGATAAACTTGAACGTTTGGAAGTTGATTTAGAGGACAATTCCCGCCTTAGTTTGAAATTTCCACCTGCACCGCGGTCGGGAAGTATTCCTGTGGAAGTTGAGCATTTATCCAAAGCTTACGGTGATAATTTGATTCTCGATAATATTGGGATGATAATCAATAGAGGCGAAAAGGTAGCTTTTGTAGGCAAAAACGGTGAGGGAAAAAGTACACTTGTAAAGTGCTTGATGGAGGAAATTGAGTATTCTGGTACAATGAAACTAGGACACAATGTAAAAATTGGATATTTTGCCCAGAATCAAGCTTCTATGCTTGACGAAACCCGAACCGTGTTCGAAACCATTGATTATGTGGCTGTAGGCGATGTGCGTACAAAAATTAGAGACATTTTGGGTGCATTTATGTTTGGGGGTGAAGCGTCGGACAAAAAAGTACAAGTACTTTCGGGTGGTGAACGTAGTAGGCTGGCAATGATTCGCTTACTGCTGGAACCCGTAAATTTGCTTATTTTGGACGAACCAACCAATCACCTCGATATGCGCTCCAAAGATGTATTGAAAGAAGCTATAAAAGCATTTGATGGAACAGTAATTGTTGTTTCACACGACCGTGAATTTTTGAACGGATTAGTGACAAAAGTGTATGAGTTTGGAAATAAAAAAGTACGAGAACATTTGGGCGGAATTTACGAATTTCTCCAATACAAAAAAATGGATACTTTACGTGAGCTAGAAATTTCTACGTCATTAAAAGCAGCTGCTGCTGAATCTGTTGACAAAGGAGTATCGGAAAATAAACTGAGCTACGAAGCGCGCAAAGAACAAAACCGAAAAGTAAAGAAAGCCGAAAGGGCAGTGGAAGAAATGGAAAAATCCATTTCGAAATTTGAAGAGGATATTGCAGAAATGGATAAACAACTAGAAAAACCCGAAAAAGCATCCGACAATGAATACATTCAACTTTACCAACGAAAAAAACGAGAACTGGAACAAAAAGTGTATGAGTGGGAATTGTTAAGTGAAGAACTAGAAGAACTTATAGTTAATAGTTAATAGTAATCAGTTTGTAGTTCGTTTTTTCTCCAAATCTTCAAATTTTCATCCCGATCGATAGCTATCGGGACCTCAAACTCTTCATTAAATGCGAACCTTATATCTTATCCCTACTTCCTTAGGCGAATGTTCTTTCGACAAAATTTTGCCTGCAAACAATACTGAAATTGTTAGTAATCTGAAGCATTTTATTGTAGAAGATGTGCGAACAGCTAGACGTTTTCTGAAAAAAACAAATCAGGCTATCGATATTGATAGTTTGACTTTTTATATTCTTAATCAGCATACTACTCCCGAAGAGTTGAGTGATTTTCTGCGTCCAATGTACGAAGGAAATGATATGGGGGTGCTTTCGGAGGCTGGCTGTCCTGCTATTGCCGATCCTGGAGCTGACGTAGTGGCTATTGCCCAAAAAAACAATTTCACCGTAGTTCCTCTTGTTGGACCATCTTCAATATTACTTTCACTGATGGCTTCTGGATTCAACGGACAGAGCTTTGCATTTGTAGGCTATTTGCCCATACAGCCAGGCGAAAGAGCAAAAGCTCTGAAAAAACTTGAATCGAGGGCATATTCCGAAAATCAATCTCAAATTTTTATCGAAACTCCTTACCGTAACATGAAAATGTTAGAGGAAATTCTTCAAACCTGCCAGCCAAACACCCATCTTTGCATTGCTGTTGATATTACCTTGGAAACGGAGTTTATCAAAACAAAAACAGTAAAAGAGTGGAAAACGAAATTACCCGATTTGAGCAAAAGGCCTTGTATATTTTTGATTTACAAATAATAAGTGCAATTCTAAGTTTGTGTATTATTCTTTTCTGTCCCACATTTTGTACACCCAACGAAGATGGACTTTATAAGTTGAAATTACTGCTGTTGCGCTAATTTTTAATATATACTTATAACTGCCTGATATAAATAAGCGTTCTTTTATTTTACGATTTGATTTGAAAATGTAATTTTGCGTCAAGAAAAGTAAGGTCGTAATCTTTATATTTACGATATAATGCAAATATTCGATTTCTATGAGTTTGACAAAACTCTATAATAAAACTACTTAGCAAATCTCAGATTAAATCAAAATGTCAAACAACTTCAGTTTGATTTATTCATTGATAAATGCTAACAATTAACGCAACGGCAGTAAGATGAAATTTTATTATTTAGTTTACATGGGTTAACTATTCGAATAATTATTTACATGCTAAATTTACAATTAGTTCTCAATACTCCCAAATAATGTTAATTATGCGTGATTTTTTTCTGACTTTTTCATCCGTTTATTTTATACAATTGTTGGTTTTTATCAAATAATCATTTAAGAAGTTGGCGGTCACTTTAAAATGCGTACCTTTGCAAGATATTAATAATTATTCCATGAGATTTGACGAACTTCCTCTTTGTGATGCCGTGCTTGACGGATTACAAGCCATGAATTTTAAAGAAGCCACTCCGGTACAAGCCGAAACTATCCCCGTAATTTTACAGAAACGCGATGTAATTGCTTGTGCTCAAACGGGTACTGGCAAAACAGCAGCTTTTATATTGCCACTTTTGCATAATTTGCAATCAGAACCGCATGCCGAAAATGCAGTAAACGCGATAATTATGGCACCAACGCGCGAATTGGCACAACAAATTGACCAGCAAATGGAAGGATTTTCTTACTTCACTTCATTTTCGTCTGTAGCCGTTTATGGTGGCAACGATGCTCAAGCTTGGGATGTGCAACGAAAAGGATTGCAAAAAGGTGCCGATGTGGTTATTGCCACTCCTGGGCGACTCCTTTCACACCTCAATCTTTATGAGATAGATTTTTCGCAGGTCAAATACTTCATTCTCGACGAAGCTGATCGTATGCTCGACATGGGCTTTTTCGATGATATTATGCAGGTGGTGAATCGTTTACCTAAAGACCGCCAAACAATTATGTTTTCGGCTACCATGCCGCCCAAAATTCGTCAGCTAGCAAAAACGATATTGAATAATCCCGTGGAAGTGAAAATTGCAGTTTCAAAACCACCTGAAGGGATAATGCAAACGGCTTATATTTGTCACGAAGCCCAAAAGCCAGGTATTATCCGCAACCTTTTTGTAGGTCAAGAACCAAACAAAGTCATTATTTTTTCGGGCTCAAAGCTCAAAGTTAAAGAGCTTTACAAATCATTTCGCCAAATGGGTCTTTCGGTGGGTGAAATGCATTCCGACCTGGACCAAGTACAAAGGGATCATGTAATGCACGAATTTAAAAATAACCGAGTAAATATACTTGTGGCAACAGATATTGTATCGCGAGGCATTGATATTGATGATATATCGTTGGTTATCAATTACGATGTGCCACATGATGCCGAAGATTATGTACACCGTATTGGACGTACTGCGCGTGCAAGTGCCAAAGGAATGGCTATCACTTTTGTAAGTACCGAGGAGCAATATAAATTTAAAATGATTGAAGAATTTCTTGAAAAAGATATTTACAAAATTCCTATTCCCGAAGAATTAGGCGAGGCTCCTGAGTACAGTCCAGAGAAAAATCGACACGCAAAAAAAACTTTTACTAAAGGAAAAGGTTCGTTTCATAGAAATAAAAAAAGATAATATGTTGTTGGTTTGTGAATAAATATGGTTTGTGATTTCTGTAATTATCCCAAACATAGATTCAACTTTTAAAGTTTAAAACATCTAGGTTGATTCAGTTTTATAGTTAAAATAAATGTGGTTAGATATTGTTTTTGATTTATGAGTTAAAGTATAAATTGAAATAGAATGAAGTAATAATGGAAAAACATTATAAATTCCCCAAATAATAACTAAACTTAACTACTAAGCCTAGGTTATATAAATCAGATAAATGTTGAAATACCCAAAAAACAAAAGGGTGCATTAAGTATGTTAGATACAAGATTTATGTAACCTTCTATTTTCAATGAAAGACCATTTTCCATATAATAGATTGAAAAGGCAGCAAATTATTGATCAAACTAACTTGCTAGCGTCGCTGCGTGTTCCTTTTATATTTATAATCGATTATAAAGCTGAAAGTGGTTTTCTTATTAAACATGATGAATTAGATGCTAATTACATTCAATTTCAATTTCCAAATACAGATACCAACACACCAATTGAAGCGTTTGAAATTTTTAATTGGGACATTAATCCAGTATCTTTAAATTCGTATAAGCCTAAATTTGAATACGTTATTAATCAAATAAAAATAGGCAATTCCTTTTTGACCAACCTAACTCAGCCAACCGAAGTGAGCTCAAATTTATCCATGTTTGAATTATACAAACAGGGTCCGGCTAAATATAAATTGTGGCTAAGGGAAAAGTTTATCGTACTATCTCCCGAAACTTTTTTGCGCATACAGGGTCAAACAATTTCTTCTTTTCCGATGAAAGGAACAATAGATGCAACTATTCCTAATGCAGAACAAATGATCCTCAACAACCCAAAAGAAAAGGCCGAACATGCAACCATTGTAGATTTAATCCGTAACGATTTGAGTTTAGTGGCTACTAATGTAGAAGTGAAACGATACAGATATATTGAAAAGTTAACTACCAATCAGCAAGATTTACTGCAAGTTAGCTCTGAAGTATCTGGTCAGTTACCTTCTGATTTTTATAAAAACCTAGGAGATATATTGTTTGCTTTATTGCCAGCAGGTTCTATCTGTGGAGCACCAAAAGCCAAAACATTGGAAATAATTGAAATGGCCGAAGGATATAGTCGAGGATTTTATACAGGAGTTTGTGGCTATTTTGATGGTGAAAATCTCGACTCAGCAGTTATGATTCGGTTTATTGAAAATGATGGTAACAAATTGATTTTCAAAAGCGGTGGTGGAATTACAGCCCGAAGTGAAATGCAAAAAGAATATGAAGAACTAATTCAGAAAGTTTATGTACCAATTCCTTGAAACAATTCAATTATTTGACGGTGAATTTAAGCGCCTCCCACTGCATCAAATTCGGATTAAAAAAGCTTTGGCGGAGTATTATCCTCATGAAGTTGTGCCTGAATTGATAGAAATTCTATATCAAACAAATTTCCCACCCAAAGGCTTGTTTAAATGTCGTGTAGTTTATGATTCCCAAATCCGATTAATAGAATTTCTACCTTATAACTCTCCAATGATTTGTACTTTGAAAGTTGTTGTTACTGACATCCCTAATTTGCCTTACAAAATGGCTGAAAGGGCTGATTATCAAAAAGCTTTTTCTCAAAGAGAAAATTGCGATGATGTTTTGTTGGTTAAAAATGGTTTGTTAACGGACACTTCTTATTGCAACATTGCATTATACGATGGAAAACAATGGTTTACGCCCGAAAAACCATTAGTTGAAGGGGTTAATAGGGCACAATTAGTATTAGAAGGCAAATTGATTGAAAAAAATATTAAACTTGATGATATATTGAACTTTCAGCGTATATCTTTGTTTAATGCATTAAATGAGTTTGAAAAAATAAACATTAAAATTTCCAGTGTAAGTTTATGAAAATACTAAAACACTATATTTTTTAAACTTTTTATTGAGAATTGACAGAAATACAATTAAATTATTTTCATTTTCCTTTTGCAACTGCAAAAATATAGCTATCTTTGCAGCGGTTATAAAAAACAGACAATGAACAGAAGTTACTTACATATTTTACTACTCGGTATTATTATTCTCTTGCAAAACAAGTAGAAGTGAGTTGGTATGTATGTAACAATGCAATAAGTATATAAAGCCTTTCTCACTTCGGTGCGAAAGGTTTTTTTAGTATTAATATGTCACTTGTTTTATGTTAGTGGTCGTTATAATCGACTTTTGACTTTTTGACTTTTGACTTTAGACAATAAAATTATGGATAGATTATTTATTTTCGATACCACCCTGCGTGATGGTGAGCAAGTTCCTGGTTGCCAATTGAATACAGTTGAGAAAATTCAGGTGGCTCGTGCTTTGGAAAGCTTGGGAGTGGATGTTATTGAAGCAGGATTTCCAATATCAAGTCCTGGTGATTTTAATTCGGTTGTTGAAATATCAAAAGCCGTTACTTGGCCAACTATTTGTGCTTTAACCCGTGGTGTGCAAAAAGATATAGATGTGGCCGCCGAAGCACTTCAGTATGCTAAGAATAAACGTATTCACACGGGTATTGGAACATCAGAGTTTCATATCAAATATAAATTCAATTCTACTCAGGACGAGATTCTTGAGCGTGCCATTGCCGCAGTAAAATATGCCAAAAAGTATGTAGAGGATGTAGAATTTTATTGCGAAGATGCTGGACGAACCGATAATGTATATCTTGCTCGCGTGGTAGAAGCCGTGATTAAAGCTGGTGCAACTGTAGTTAATATTCCTGATACAACAGGTTATTGTTTGCCTTGGGAGTATGGTGAAAAAATCAAATTCTTGATGGAAAACGTGAAAGGTGTTCACAACGCTGTGCTTTCTACTCACTGTCACAATGACTTAGGTATGGCAACTGCCAACACTATGGCTGGGGTGCTGAACGGTGCTCGTCAAGTGGAAGTTACAATTAATGGTATTGGTGAACGTGCAGGTAATACAGCTCTTGAAGAAGTGGCCATGATTTTGAAATGCCACAAAGGATTGAATATCGAAACGCAAATAAATACGCAGAAAATTCATTCTACTAGTCGTTTGGTATCTGGATTAATGAATATGCCTGTACAATCAAATAAGGCGGTTGTGGGTCGCAATGCATTTGCGCACTCTTCTGGTATTCACCAAGATGGAGTGTTGAAAAATCGCGAAAGCTACGAGATTATGGATCCAAAAGATGTGGGTCTTGATGAAAACTCAATCGTATTAACAGCCCGAAGTGGTCGTGCAGCCCTAAAACACCGTTTGAGCATTTTGGGTGTTGAAGTGGAAGGTGAAAAACTTGATGCCATTTACGAAGGTTTTTTAAAGCTGGCTGACAAAAAGAAAGATATTAACGATGATGATGTTTTGTTGCTTGCAGGACAAGAACGGAGCGAACAACAACGCATAAAACTGGATTATTTGCAAGTAACTTCGGGCGTAGGAGTGAGGGCAGTAGCCAGTATTGGTTTAATCATTGCCAACGAAAAATTTGAAGCAGCTGCTTCCGGTAATGGCCCAGTAGATGCAGCTATCAAAGCTTTGAAACAAATCATAAAACGCAATATGACTTTGCAAGAATTTACCATTCAAGCCATCAACAAAGGGAGTGATGATATTGGCAAAGTTCACATGCAGGTGGAACATCAAGGTGCTGTATATTACGGATTTGGTGCCAATACGGATATTGTGGCAGCTTCGGTGGAAGCATATATTAATGCAATAAATAAATTTGTGAAGTGAAGCCCCCTAAATCCCCCGAAGGGGGACTTTAAGAGTAGTGCTACAATAAAAAAAATAAAGCAAGAAACATTATGAATACAGACACTAAAAATTCCCCCTTTGGGGGACAGGGGGCTACCCTATTTGATAAAATCTGGGATGCTCACGTAGTATCTTCAGTTGAAAATGGTCCTACTCAGTTATATATCGACCGTCATTTTTGTCACGAAGTTACTAGTCCACAGGCTTTTAATGGACTTCGTGAACGTGGATTGAAAGTTTTTCGTCCAGATAAAACAACTTTAACAGCCGACCATAACACGCCGACTATCAATCAAGAGCAACCTGTTAGCGACCCAATTTCGCGTAATCAGTTGGATACATTTGCACGTAATGCTGCTGAGTTCAATTTACCATTGTATTTTCCGTTAGGTCATACTAAAAATGGTGTGGTTCATATCATTGGCCCTGAAAATGGTTTTACGCATCCAGGTGCTACCATTGTTTGTGGTGATAGTCATACTTCTACGCACGGTGCTTTTGGTGCTATTGCTTTTGGTATCGGAACCAGCGAAGTAGAAATGGTGTTGGCTACGCAATGTGTACTTCAAACTCGCCCCAAAACCATGCGAATTACTTTTAATGGTAAATTTGGAGCAGGCGTATTGGCAAAAGATTTAGCACTTTACATGATTTCTAAGTTGACAACTGGTGGCGCAACGGGTTATTTTGTGGAATATGCTGGTGAAGCTATTCGCAATTTATCTATGGAAGAGCGGATGACAGTGTGTAACCTTTCTATCGAAATGGGCGCTCGTGGCGGTTTGATAGCTCCCGACCAAACCACTTTCGATTATGTAAATGGTCGTGAGTATGCTCCAAAAGGCGAAGAATGGGATACCAAACTCGCTTACTGGAAAACCTTGAAAACCGACGAAGGTGCTACTTTTGATAAAGAACTTGTGTATGATGCTGCTGATATTCAGCCTCGTATCACTTACGGAACAAATCCTGGAATGGGAATGGGAATTACAGATTCTATTCCAACTTTAGACGAAATAGACGAAGCTGGGCGCATTTCTTTCCAAAAATCATTGGAATATATGGGTTTCCATGCAGGTGAAAAACTTGAAGGAAAAGCCATTGATTATGTGTTTTTGGGTAGTTGTACCAATGGACGTATTGAAGATTTTCGTGTCTTTACAGATTACGTGAAAGGAAAGAAGAAAGCTGATAATGTTATTGCTTGGTTGGTTCCAGGTAGCTGGATGGTAGAAAAACAAATACGCGAAGAGGGTTTGTTAGAGATTCTTACCGATGCAGGATTTGCATTACGTCAGCCAGGCTGTTCGGCTTGTTTGGCCATGAACGACGATAAAGTACCAGCTGGAAAATATGCAGTTTCTACTTCCAATCGTAACTTCGAAGGTCGTCAAGGTCCAGGTGCTCGAACCATTTTGGCTGGTCCACTAGTTGCTGCAGCTGCTGCCGTCACTGGTCGTATCACTGATCCAAGATAGCCCCTAAAACCCCAAAAGGGGACTTTGAAATGAACCGATTTCATAATAGTTAAAATAATTATAAATAATACAAACCGTTACTTCTCACGGTTCTTCCCCTTTTGGGGGAGTTAGAGGGGGCTTCATATATGGAAAAATTTATAACATTAACATCCACAGTTGTTCCACTTCCGATAGAGAATGTGGATACAGACCAAATAATCCCAGCTCGCTTTCTGAAAGCAACTGATAAAAGTGGTTTTGGTGATAGTCTTTTTGCCGATTGGCGTTACAATAAAGATGGAAGCCCAAAGGCCGACTTCATATTGAATGACCCGACTTTTAGCGGTTCTATTCTTGTTGCTGGAAAAAATTTCGGATCAGGTTCTAGTCGGGAGCATGCTGCATGGGCTATTGATGGTTACGGATTTAAAGTGGTAGTATCTAGCTTTTTTGCAGATATTTTTCAAAATAATGCTTTAAATAATGGTGTACTTCCAGTAGTGGTTTCTGCCGAATTTTTAGCTGAGATTTTTGCTTCGGTAAATGCCGACCCTAAGACTTCATTGACAATAAACTTGCTTGATCAAAGCATTACAAGTAATGTAACAGGTAAAACTGAAACATTTGAAATAAATGCTTATAAGAAAGAATGTTTGGTTAATGGGCTTGATGATATTGATTACCTTTTGAGTAAAAGAACTCAAATTGAAGCTTACGAAGCTGCAAGAAATTGATTTAGCCTTTATTTATTTTGCAAAGTTTTAAACTTTGCAAAAGATTAAAAGTATTAGTACTATGATAGAAATAATGGATACCACCCTTCGGGATGGAGAACAAACATCAGGCGTTTCATTTGCGGCAGAGGAAAAGTTGAGTGTGGCTCGACTTCTTCTCGAGGACTTGTGCGTTGACAGAATAGAAATTGCTTCTGCTAGAGTATCGGACGGGGAATTTGCATCTGTAAAAAAAGTTACTCAATGGGCTCAAAATAATGGGTGTATAGATAAAATTGAAGTGCTCGGTTTTGTTGATGGACGTTTATCGCTCGATTGGATTTCTGGGGCTGGCTGCAAGGTTATCAATCTTTTGTGTAAAGGATCGTTGAATCATTGTACACATCAACTGAAAAAAACGCCCGAAAAACACATTGATGACATCAAACAAGTATTGGCTACAGCTCACGAAATGGGTATAAGTGTGAATATCTACTTGGAAGATTGGTCAAACGGTATGCGAACATCGGAGGATTATGTTTACTTTATGGTTGATTCACTGAAAGATACCCATATAAAACGTTTTATGCTTCCCGATACATTGGGCATTTTAAATCCATCCGAGACTTATGATTTTTGTGCCAGAATGATTGCCCGTTATCCTCAATTACATTTCGATTTTCATGCTCACAACGATTATGATTTGGCTGTTGCCAATGTTTTTGAAGCAGTAAAAGCTGGTGTACAAGGCTTACATGTAACTGTAAATGGACTGGGCGAGCGTGCAGGCAATGCTCCTTTGTCAAGTGTTGTGGCATTACTTCATGATCATTTAAAAGTAAAAACAAAACTCAAGGAGGAGAATATTAATGCTGTGAGTAAGGTGGTAGAAACCTACTCGGGCATACGTATTCCGCACAATAAACCAGTGATTGGTGAAAATGTATTTACACAAGTTGCTGGAATTCACGCAGATGGTGACAATAAGAAAAATCTTTATTACAACGATTTATTACCTGAAAGATTTGGACGCGAACGCCAATATGCATTGGGGAAAACATCTGGTAAAGCAAATATATTGAAAAATTTGCAGAAACTTGGCATTGAGCTTGATGATGAGAAAATGCAGCGCGTTACAGCCAGGGTTATTGAATTGGGAGATAAAAAGGAGATGGTATCTATGGATGAACTTCCATATATCGTTTCTGATGTTTTGAAAAACGTAGAGAATAACCAAGTTGTTAAGTTGTTAAATTATTCTTTGTCGCTATCTTCAGGATTAAGGCCAGTGGCATCAATAAAAATGGAAATTCGGGATGTTGTTTATGAGCAGTCTGCATCGGGCGATGGTCAGTATAATGCCATTTCAAAAGCCATGTGGAAAGTTTATAAAATATTAAATAAGCCAACTCCAGAATTATTAGATTATGTAGTAGTTATTCCTCCAGGAGGAAAGACTGATGCTTTTGTTCAAACAATTATTACTTGGAAATTTAACGACAAAGTATTTAAAACTAGGGGGTTGGATAGTGATCAGACTGTGGCAGCCATAAAGGCTACTATAAAAATGCTAAATATTATTGAATAGGCATTTATAATCATAAATTTTCTGATTCAACAAAAAATGCAATAAGAACAAATAATACCAATAAAAAAAGGATTGTAAGTATCTGTTTTAATTTGGTGTATTTTTCTCCTTTTTTTATAGAATTTAAAATTACTGCAGTGCTGACAGACATAACTGAAGCAATAACAATCAATTTGTAGTACATAATCTTGATAGGGAATGGAGCTACCACTACAAAGATATATTGACTCAATGAATAAATCAAATATTAAACTATAAAATTCAAAAATAAATAGATGACTACTCAACATGCAGATGCGCAAAGCATACAACAACAAAAAAAGATAAATATTGCCGTTTTACCAGGTGATGGCATTGGTCCTGAAATAATAGAACAAGGGTTAAATGTAACCAAAGCCATTTGTGAAAAATTTGGTCATGAACTTACTTATGAGTTTGGTATTGTGGGTGCTTGTGCCATTGACGAAGTTGGTGAGCCTTACCCTAAAGCCACTCACGATTTGTGTATGAAGTCAGATGCTGTTCTTTTTGGTGCAATTGGACATCCAAAATACGACAATGACCCTAGTGCTAAAGTTCGTCCTGAGCAAGGTTTGCTTAAAATGCGTAAAGACCTAGGTTTGTATGCCAACATTCGTCCAGTAAGCACTTTTCCATCATTGATTCACAAATCGCCTTTGCGTGCCGATTTGGTAGATGGAGCTGATTTTATGTGTATTCGTGAATTAACTGGTGGAATGTATTTCGGACGTCCTCAGGGTAGGAGCGAGGATGGTAATACTGCTTATGATACTTGCGTTTATACGCGAGAAGAAGTAGAGCGTATTTTACATTTAGCCTACAAATATGCAGGACAGCGCAACAAGAAAGTAACCATCGTTGATAAAGCTAATGTGCTAGCTACCTCACGTTTATGGCGTCAGATTGGTCAGGAAATTGCACCTCAATACCCTGATATTGAGACAGAATTTATGTTTGTGGATAATGCAGCTATGCGTATTATTCAATGGCCAAAAAGCTTTGATGTGTTGGTAACCGAAAATCTTTTTGGGGATATTCTTACAGATGAAGCTTCTGTTATAACTGGTTCGATGGGTATGCTTCCTTCGGCATCCGTAGGTATTCATACTTCGGTTTTCGAACCTATTCACGGTTCATATCCTCAAGCTGCTGGTAAAAATATTGCCAATCCGTTGGCTACAATCCTTTCTGCTGCATTGCTTTTCGAGTATGCTTTTGGTATGATGGAAGAGGGAGCCTTGATTCGGCAAGCTGTAACGGCAAGCATCGAAGCTGGTGTTGTTACCGAAGATATTGCAGATAATGTAAAAGCTTATTCAACTTCTGAAGTAGGGGAATGGATTGTTAATTATATATCGGAGTGATGAGTCTGCTTTTATGAGTCGTTTTTTGTATGAAAAGAGCATAATCTTATAAACGCAACTCGAACATACTGACTTATCGGTAGCAGCTAAAACAACACCTAATTTTATTTGATTTTATTTGATTTACGTTCATAAAATACTTATGGGTGTTGATACAAAAATTGAATTGTAAAAAATGACCAGCTATTTTTAATTAGTTGGTCATTTTTTTGTGTGACGAGCAATTACTGATTTTCTGTAATTGCTGTGAAATTAACGGAGGAAATTCATTGCTATGCAAGTATATTATTGGTAAGGTGAATTACTTCAGGTTATCAAATAGAATCTTCCTCGTTGATAAAGATATAGTAATATCGGAGTCGGAAAATAAGCAAATGTAAAAAAAAATGTTTTCAAGTACTTATGAAATTGGTCATATTGCGCTACAAATCGATTATGTATTCAAAAACGAGAAATGCTATTGGCATAACTTTCAAAGCTTTATTTTGGAAATGCCTACCACCAATAAATGCCTTATGTAAATCAGGTTTTAATTTTTTTTTGCAATTTTTTTACATCTTTCGAGTGCAGAAATAGAAATTGAAGTTCCCAAAAAAATGATAATGTGAGAGGACAAAACGCTAACTAATCTCATTTGTCTTATATCGTTACATAAAGATTTGAACAAACTGTACTTTCAACTGTTTAATTTACAAAATCGAAAAATGAAATCTAACATAACATTATTATTTGTTTTTGTGTTATTGACCCTATCTCAATCAGCGTGTACGCAAAACAATAAAAATAATAATCTTAAAACCGTAGATAAAACAATGGAATATAACGAACTTACACCGCAAGAAGAGGCGGTAATTTTAGGAAAAGGTACAGAAAGACCATTTACAGGTATATACGTTGATAATAAAGCCAAAGGGATTTATGTGTGCAAGCAATGCGATGCACCACTCTATAAGTCTGATGATAAATTCGATTCACATTGTGGGTGGCCAAGTTTTGATGATGAAATTAAGGGTGCAATTACCCGTCATACAGATGCTGATGGGAGAAGAACAGAGATTACATGTAGCAATTGTGGTGGTCATCTAGGTCATGTTTTTTTTGGCGAAGGAATGACCATGAAAAATACACGTCATTGTGTTAATTCAATTTCAATGAAATTTATTCCTGCTTCTGAAAAAGTAAATGAAATTGCATATTTCGCATCTGGCTGTTTTTGGGGAACTGAATATCACTTTATGAAAGCAGCAGGTGTGATTGAAACTACAGTAGGATACATGGGTGGAAAAACATCAAATCCTTCATATCGTGAGGTTTGTAGCGGCGAAACCGGACATGCTGAAACTACTGAAGTTAAATTTGATAGTTCCAAAACATCTTTTGATGAATTAGTTAAGTTGTTTTTTGAAACTCATGATTTTACCCAAGAAGGAGGACAGGGACCAGATATTGGTGACCAATATCGATCGGTTATTTTTTATAACTCGGAGGAACAAAAAAATACTGCTCAGAAATACATTGACATTCTAACCCAAAAAGGATTCAAAGTAGCTACTGAATTACAAAAAGCGCCTAAATTTTGGTCAGCAGAGGATTATCATCAAGCCTATTACGACAAAAAACATGGCACACCTTATTGTCATATCTATCGAAAAATATTTTAAACAGTACCTTTCTTATAGCTCTTTGTTTAGAATAGTAAGGATTTTATTTCATAAATACAAAATAAACTGCTAGTACTAAACATACAAATGCAGCCAAATGATTCCACTGTAAACCTCCAGAGTTAAATATAAACGAAGAAAATATCATGAAAACAACAAGCGTAATTACTTCTTGAATTATCTTTAACTGCATCAGTGTAAAGGTGCCACCATTACCAATAAACCCAATTCTGTTTGCTGGAACTTGAAACGAGTATTCTGCTAGTGCTATTACCCAAGAAAATAGAACTACACCATATAATGGTAGATTGTTAATATGCCCTGTTTGTTGTAGTTTTAAGTGTCCATACCAAGCAAATGTCATAAATATATTTGATAAAACTAGGAGTACAATAGTGTATAAAGCATTCATTGTATGTGGTTTGTGAAGTAATAGTTGAATTTATTTTTTGAAAAAAAAGCGACTGTAATTTAACTTACAATCGCTATAACTAGCTGATTCACTGAGGTTGTACCCAAACCGAGACTCGAACTCGGATAGCCGAAGCCACTAGTCCCTGAAACTAGCGTGTCTACCAATTCCACCATTTGGGCAAATGATAATATAAAAACAAAATAAAAAAGCGAAACCAAATTGTTTCGCTTTTTTTGTAAATTCTTGCTTGGAGCGAAAGACGGGACTCGAACCCGCGACCCCGACCTTGGCAAGGTCGTGCTCTACCAACTGAGCTACTTTCGCATTTTGTATTTGTTTGACAGAAAACACTTTCCCTGTTATTACTAACTAAAATTGTATCATTCCCAAAGGTATTGTGTAATTTGATACTCAATAAACTAATCGACGGAAATTAGGAAACAGTTTTTTTTTCAATTGAGGTGCAAAGGTACTTTAATTTGGTGAATACGCAAGTGATTCAAACAAAAAAAATATTAAATATTTTCTTGTTTTTTACTTTGTAGTCACTAATAGTTTTTTTACCAGAATCTTATCTGAAAAAATAGGAAATTTAAAAATAGGAGTATTCATAGCATTACGTTGGAAATAGAGAAGTTTGTATTAATTTTACCGTCAAAATTAAATATCATTTATGGACGAGTTAAGTAAAATTGATTATAAATCACTTCAAAAAATACAATTGAAATTTAAAAAAGCAATTGATGACTATGGTTTGATAGAAGATGGTGATCATATTCTGATAGGTCTTTCGGGTGGCAAAGACTCGCTGGCACTTTTGGAATTATTGGGTGAAAAGATGAAAATTCATGTACCTCGGTTTCAATTGACTGCTGTTCACATATCTGTCGAAAATATCCCTTATAAATCAGATTTATCTTATTTGGAGGCTTACGCCAGAAAATGGAATATCCCATTTTTACACCATATTACAAATTTTGATGCAACAATCAAAACGAAAAAGTCAACTTGCTTTTTGTGTTCATGGCATAGGCGTAAGGCGCTGTTTTCTGTAGCAAAAATGCTGAAATGCAATAAATTGGCATTAGGTCATCATCTCGACGATATGGCTGAAACGCTTCTTCTTAATTTAGTGTTTCAGGGGTCGTTTGGTACTATGCCACCTAAATTGAAATTGAATAAATTTGATATGACCATTATAAGGCCATTGGCATTAATATCTGAAAATGAGATGAAACAAATGGAGCATATTCGTGGCTATCAGAAGCAGATAAAAAACTGCCCTTACGAAAAGGACTCAACGCGTAGTGCTGCCAAAAATCTATTGACTGAATTAGAAAAATTGAATCCAACTGTGCGGCAAAGTATTTGGGCTGCAATGGAAAATATAAAACCAGAATATCTGCCAAGAAAAAAAGATAGTATAGATAAATAATGAAGTGCGTGCAGTAATGATTTGAATTGCAAATTAGTTGACTTTCTTAAAGCTAGAATGCCAATAAGTAACTATTAATGAAATACTTTGATGATAATTATTGGTTGTAATTTAGTGCTCCATAACCTAACTTTTCTAAATTTGTATAGTTTTGAATTTGTTAATGGCAATACAATTTTAAATGCAGTTATTTAGCAGTTAGAAATCTTTTAGCTGCTTAGAAATTGACAATTTCCAAAGCTTCCACACAACTTTTAGTATGCATCAATTTATCACGCCATTCGGCAGCACCTTCAAAACCAGTAATATAGATTTTGAAATAACGTTTCAAGATGTTGAAATTCTTTTTGTTATCCCATGTTTTGTCGTAAAGCGCAATGTGTTTTTTGAGTAAATCGAAGCGCAACTCTTGCGTAATTTCTTTATCAATAGAATTAAATAACCATGGATTTTTAAAAATTCCAGTGCCCACCATTACCCCATCTACGCCGTATTTAATTATTCTCTCTTGCGCATCGGCATAACTACTTACGTCGCCATTTCCGAGAATTATGGTGGAGCTTCCAAGTTGATTGCGCAATTGCACCACTTTGGCTATTTCGTCCCACAAAGCCAGTCCTGTTGACATCATTTTTTGCGTACGTCCGTGAATTGTCAGGGCGGCAGGATTCACTTCAAGCAACTGCCCCACCCATTTTTCGGTTATAATTTCGTTAAACCCAATGCGCGTCTTCACACTCACAGGCAGCTGTGTGGCTTCTTTGGTGGCAATAATAATCTCTTTGGCCAATTCGGGATAGTTGATTAATGCCGAGCAACTTTTGTTCTTCACTACTTTTTTTACTGGGCAGCCCATATTTATATCTATGCCGTCGAAATTTCCCATTTTGGAAATAAGTTTGGCACTTTCGTAGAATTTGGTTGGATTAGAACCCCAAATTTGCGCCACCAGTTTGGTATTTGTAGCCTGGTTCATTGCACTTTCAGTGGCACTAACCACGAGTCTATCACTCACTTTTGCACGTCCAA